>Ga0172371_10003488_pt1 | contig 24321 bp, 13 predicted proteins | sample Lak12m_FD_114543 | JGI IMG/M metagenome (GOLD analysis project Ga0172371, IMG submission 114543) | Freshwater microbial communities from Kabuno Bay, South-Kivu, Congo - kab_022012_12m | ecosystem: Environmental > Aquatic > Freshwater > Lake | place: Democratic Republic of the Congo: South-Kivu... | reverse complement strand
TGTAATGTTTGGAAAACTTTGCTAAGATAATGAATATCATTTTATTAGCAATCAACTATGCTGCTTTTTTTTAAAACATTTTTTAGTGTTTACAAGACTTTAAGCAACTGCGAAACATTAGTTATTAAATGTTGTAACCATGTCAAAAGTCTTTTCTTTATCCGAAGCCGGTTCCATTGCCATTCACAGTATGGTACTTATTGCTGGTGCCGAGGTAAAACTTAATGTTATAAAGATTGCCGAACGTACTGGTTCATCAAAACATCATGTCGCCAAAGTATTGCAAAGGCTTGTCAAGGATGATTTTCTGCTTTCGAACCGTGGACCGCATGGTGGATTTGAACTTAAAAGGCCTGCATCTGAAATTGACCTGCTCGAAATCTATGAATCGATCGAAGGAAAAATTGAGGTCACCGAATGCCCCTTGAATAATCCGGTTTGTGCATTTGATAAATGTATTCTTGGAAATATTATCAGCGACATGACCCAAAGTTTCCAGTACTACCTTAAAAATCAGAAGCTTTCGGAATATGTGAAAGGAGTGTAAAATCATCAAATTGTCCCATTATGCGTCGATTTCTCTTCATTATTATCCTGTTCAATAGCCTGATTGCCTGTTCACAGCAAGTCGAACAGAATAAAATTCCTTCTGATAGCAAAACATTCGATATCCCCATTTTTGCTTACCATCGTTTTGGCGACAATCGATATCCAAGCACCAACATTTCCCTGGAGGTTTTTGAGGAGCAACTCCGGTATTTAAAAGATAAGCAGTACACCGTGCTGACTTTTGGAGAAGCCGTAAAACGTTGGAAGAATGGGGATGCTTTTCCTCAAAAATCTGTTGTAATCACCATCGACGACGGATATCTTTCGTTTTTTGAGAATGGAGTGCCTTTGCTGAAGAAATATGGATTTAAAGCCTCTGTTTTTGTTCAAACCGCGGTTGTAGCTGATAAGGATTTTATGAGTTGGCAACAATTAACGGAACTTAAAAAGGAAGGTTTCGAAATCGGGAACCATTCTGATTCGCATGATTTTTTCGTAAATTTTAAGGATGGCGAACGGGAAATGCACTTTGCAAAGGATTTGGAAAAATCGACAGATCTGATCCTGAAAAACCTGGGTGAAAAGCCTGTTTTGTTCGTTTATCCTTATGGTGAATGGACAAATGACATGGAACAGATTTTGAAAGAACATGGTTACACCGCAGCCGCGGTGCAGAAATCGGGTGTTTTCTGTGAGCTCAGCAATCCTTTCGAAATTCCACGTTTCCCGATGGGTGGGATGTTTGGAACCATTGATGGATTTAAAAATAAAATTATACTTAAGGCTTTGCATGTAGTAAAAACCATTCCCGAATCTCCTTTCCTGAATGATAACCCACCCGAACTTAGGGTTGAGGTTCTGCCGGGAGAAGTCAACCTAAGCCGGGCTCAGTTTTTTGTTGCCGGAACAAAATCAGATAATATTAAGATTATTGAGGATCCAAATCATCCTGCAGTCATCCTCAGGGCCCCCGCAAAACTTACTGCCCGCCGCACACTTTACACCATTACAGCTCCATCGGCCGACGGCAAAACATGGCATTGGTTCAGCTACCTCTGGATCAGACCCGAAGTTGGGGAATAAAGAAAATAATGCCCCAATAGAAGCCCCTCGGTTTTAAGCTTAGGGCTAATTCATCATTTTTTCTATTTTAATTAGCGTAAAACACAGCTGTATCATATTGATATATAGACTGATATTATTGTAAGTAAAAATATTTGAAAATTTATTTGGTGGATATAATATTTCTAATGTAGATTTGCGTATTCAAATACCGAAATACATTTAATGAGAAAATTGTTCAACATTTCCGAAGCATCAAACATCGCCATTCACAGCCTGGCCCTGATTTCGACTTCAACAGAAGACCTGAACGCATCGAAGATTGCCGGTATGCTGAAGCTGTCGAAAAATCATGTTGCCAAGATCATGAACATCCTGGCAAAGCACAACTTTGTAACTTCTGCACGTGGCCCAAACGGTGGTTTCAAAATGTTACGCACTGCCGGTTCAATCAATCTGCTTGAAATATTCGAGTTAATCGACGGGAACCTGGAAAAGGACCATTGTAAAAGAGGAGACGGAATTTGCCCGTTTTCGGATTGTGTTTTTGGAGATGTCAGGCAGAGGCTGTTTGATGAATTTAAAACCTATTATCTAAACCGGAAATTAAGCGACTTGTCAATGAAATTTTAAGTATGAAAAGAGACATCATTAAAATCGATGAAGAATTGTGTAACGGATGTGGTTTATGCATCCCGAATTGCCATGAAGGTGCACTTCAGATAATTGATGACAAGGCACGTTTGATAAGTGATTTGTTTTGTGATGGCCTGGGGGCGTGCATCGGACATTGTCCCCAGGGTGCCATCGAAATTATCGGGCGGGAAGCTGTGCCCTATGATGAAAGGAAAGTGATGGAAATAATTGTCACAAAAGGGCGGAACACCATTCTTGCCCATTTGGAGCATCTTCGCGATCATAACGAACACGAATATTTAAAACAAGCTATGGATTATATTAAGGAAAACAATATTGATATGAGTATCGAAAAAAATGAAGGGTCCGTTCATGCAGCCTGTGGTTGCCCGGGTTCGATGGCAAGGGATTTCAGGGTTGAGGTCGAAAAGTCAGGGAATTCTGAAACAATGGACCAAAATACAATTGTCAGGTCTGAACTTCGCCAATGGCCTGTTCAATTGCATCTTCTGAATCCACAGGCATCTTATTTTAAAAATGCTGATGTACTTCTTGCTGCCGATTGTGCAGCATTTGCGATGGGCGATTTTCACAGCAAGTTTCTCAAAGAAAAGACGCTGGCCATTGCCTGTCCGAAACTGGATTCAAACCAACAGTCTTATCTCGAAAAAATAATTGCGATGATTAACGATTCAAAAATAAACACTATTACAGTGGTAAGGATGGAGGTTCCGTGTTGCGGTGGTTTAACGCGAATGGCGCAGATGGCTGTGGCAAATGCCACAAGAAAAATCCCCATCAGGCAGGCAGTCATCAGCGCAAACGGCGAAGTACTTGAAGAATATTGGGTGTTGTGAAGAAAAGACTATGAGACAGAGAGAAGAGGTGACGAGGAGATAGTAGCGATGGTAGCAACGATTTTAAGGATATTTTTAGAAATTAAGTATAAACAAACACAAATATTATGAAAACACGTAAACTTTGGATTGGTTTCATTGGGGTAATGGTGATTTCATTTTCGGTTCTGCTTTTTTTTGGTCGCGAGATTTATCGTAAAGCACCACCAATTCCCACTGAAGTTGTTACAAACGATGGTGTCGTTTTGTTTTCAGGACAGGATATCAAAGATGGTCAGAATATCTGGCAGTCGATAGGAGGACAGGAAGTTGGAACTGTCTGGGGACATGGATCTTATGTAGCTCCCGACTGGTCTGCCGACTGGTTACATCGTGAATCGGAATTTATCCTTGATTATTTAGCCGACACTTCCTATCATAAAACCTACGCTCAATCAGGTCCCGAAGAGCAGGCCATGCTTAAAATCCGGCTACAGAAAGAAATTCGTACCAACACTTATGATCCGGTTTCGCAAAAATTGATTGTTTCAACATTGAGGGCGAGTGCAATCAAAGCCGTTGGTTCACATTATTCCGGTCTTTTTATGGACGACCCTAAGCTGGAAAAATTAAGAAATGCTTATGCCATTCCACCCAATACCATCAAGGATAAAGATCGAATGTTTAAGATGAACGCATTTTTCTTTTGGATTTCGTGGTCGTGTGTGACCAACCGACCTGGCAGCCAAATCTCCTATACAAATAACTGGCCATCTGAAGATCTTGTCGGGAACAAGCCTACCAGTGCATTGATCCTCTGGACCGGGTTCAGTGTCATCATGCTAATTGCAGGGATTGGGATCATGGCCTGGTATTATGCCTCACATAAGGAAGAAGGATTGGCTCAAAATGAGATTCCATCTAAAAACCCTTTGTTGGGTGGAATCTTCACACCTTCGATGAAGGCAACCTTAAAATATTTCTGGGTTGTAACTGCGCTGATACTTGTCCAGATTCTGATGGGAATCATTACGGCACACTATGGTGTGGAGGGGCAGGCCTTTTATGGATTTCCACTATCAGGAATATTACCCTATTCAATTTCACGGACCTGGCATATACAATTGGCGATCTTCTGGATTGCAACTTCATGGCTCGCCACCGGACTTTATCTGGCCCCGGCTGTTTCAGGAAAAGAACCGAAGTTTCAGGCACTTGGAGTAAATTTCCTTTTTATAGCATTGCTGGTTATTGTGGTTGGTTCGCTTATTGGACAGTGGTATGGAGTAATGCAACGTCTGGGCCTTGTGACGAACTTCTGGCTGGGCCATCAGGGTTATGAGTATGTTGACCTTGGCCGGTTCTGGCAGTTTTTCCTTTTTGTAGGACTAATTATATGGCTCGTGTTGATGACACGTGGACTGATGCCTGCCCTGAAGGCAAAATCAGAAAGCCGTTCATTGTTGACGATGTTCCTGGTTTCTACCATCGCAATTGCTGCTTTTTATGGAGCCGGCCTGATGTGGGGGCGACAAACCAATCTTGCGGTTGCTGAATATTGGCGGTGGTGGGTGGTTCATCTTTGGGTGGAAGGATTCTTTGAGGTTTTTGCCACCGTGGCTGTTGCCTTCCTGTTTGTTCGACTTGGTTTGGTACGTCTTACCACTGCTACCAGTAGTGTACTTTTTTCTACTATAGTGTTCCTGTCGGGTGGAATTTTAGGAACTTTCCATCATCTCTATTTTACAGGGACACCAACGGCAATTCTCGCACTGGGGGCAACTTTCAGTGCACTTGAAGTTGTCCCTCTGGTTTTTATGAGCTACGAAGGTTATGGGAATTTTAAGATTTCCCAAAACCGAAACTGGATCAGGGGTTATAAATGGCCGATATATTTCTTTCTTTCAGTGGCATTCTGGAACCTGGTTGGTGCAGGAATTTTCGGGTTTCTCATCAATCCCCCCATCGCCCTATATTATATGCAGGGGTTGAACACCACACCGGTTCATGGTCATACTGCCCTTTTTGGTGTTTACGGTATGCTTGGAATCGGGTTGATGCTATTTGTGCTGAAAAGCATGAGCCCTGAAAAAGTCTGGAAGGATAAATGGATAAAATTCGCTTTTTGGACGATAAATATAGGCCTTGCACTCATGGTACTGATCAGTATTCTCCCGGTTGGGTTGGCACAGACCTGGGTAAGTGTCCGAACCGGGATGTGGTATGCACGGTCGGCTGAATTTCTGCAGGATTCCACCATCGAGTTCTTTCGTTGGCTCCGCATGATTGGGGATACCATTTTCGCGGCAGGATCGCTGGCATTGGCCTGGTTTGTGTTTGGCCTTTCGGGTGGATGGTCGTTGGTTAAAAAATAATTTAAAATTTAAATATTATGGAAAAATCATTGTTCGAAAACTCCAATGTCTTCAGGTTTCCCGGAAAGGTGGACTATTCGCCGGAAGGAATTGTTAGTAAAAGAGTCATCGACCGGCCGGTTGGTAACGTAACTTTGTTCGCTTTCGACAAAGGCCAGAGACTGAGTACACATTCGGCACCTTTTGATGCCATGGTTCAGGTGATTGAAGGAAAAGCTGAAATTGTGATCAGTGAACAAACATTCAATCTTGAGGCAGGTGATACGATCATTATGCCGGCCGGCATACCACATTCCGTAAATGCGACCGAAAAATTTAAAATGGTTTTAACGATGATAAAAGGGTAAGAACCAGGCAGTCGCCAGTTGGCAATAAGAAGACGGCCGACAGTTAACTGCTGATTGGATACTTTTTAAAAGCTTCTTTAAAAATAAAATACTTAAAATGAGCGAACTGATTAATAACTCGCAGGACCGGAAAGAAGTGCTTAAGCACATGATCCTCCAACTGCACGAAGGTGTTGCACCGGAGGCTGTGAAAGCCCGTCTTATCGAAATTATGTCGAAAGTGCCTTATGGCCTGGTAGTAGAGGTGGAGCAGGAACTTATCAGCGAAGGTCTTCCTGAATCGGAAGTGCTCCGACTTTGCGATATTCATGCCGAGGCACTGGAAGGGCATATTGATTTTACAGGAATGAAGATTGTGCCACCCGGACATCCTGTTGATACCTTTAAACAGGAAAACCAGGAATTGCGAAAGGTGGTTACCCAGATGGATGAACTTTTCGGAAATTTGGTTGAAAACATTGACCAGCAAAGTTTAAAAGGTTATCACAACAGCATCAGATTGCATTTTAACAACCTGATGGATGTTGATAAACACTATCGCAGAAAAGAAAACCTTCTTTTTCCCTTCCTTGAAAAATACGGTATAACGGGTCCCCCAACAGTAATGTGGGGAAAGCATGACGAAATCCGCACATTGCTCAGGAAAGCATTCGATTCGCTGGTACAGCCCATACAAGATGCAAATGATATTAAGTTACGTTCCGACGTATTTCTGAAACCTGCAGTAAAGGCCATTACCGACATGATAATGAAAGAGGAGGAAATCCTGTTCCCTATGACTCTCGATAAACTTACAGAGGCCGACTGGTACGAAATTTACAAACAAACCAATGAAATCGGCTACTGCCTTTATGATCCGAAATTTACCTGGAAACCACAGGGAGTCGATGTTTCTGATGAAGCTATAGACGAAGCGGGAACGATTGGTTTGCACAGCGGCTCGTTTAATTCCGAAGAACTTTTATCCATTCTGAATACCCTGCCATTCGACATCACATTTGTTGATAGAAACGACAAGGTGAAGTATTTTTCACAAGGAAAAGATCGCATCTTCGATCGCAACAGGTCAATTTTGGGCCGTGATGTAAGGATGTGTCATCCGCCAACAAGTGTTCATATTGTCGATCAGATCATTGGCGATTTTAAAAGTGGGAAAGCCGATAGTGCACCTTTCTGGATTCAAATGAACGGAAAATTCATCCACATCGAATATTTTGCATTGCGGAATGAACAAGGCGGATATCTGGGTACTTTGGAGGTTTCGCAGGATCTTACCGAAAAGCGCAGCCTTGAAGGCGACCAGCGATTATTATCATACAGGATCATTGAAACCAAACAAAAAACGGGGATTACAAATATGAACGGACCAGCATGGTTTGACACAGCCAAAATTATAGTTACACTCGATGCCAGGCCGCTTCTGGCACAGGGAATTCACCCCCTCGAACAGGTGATAAAGGAAACAGCAGGTATGATTCCTGGTGAGATTTACGAAATAATCACACCTTTTCCACCAACACCAATGATCGAAAAAATGGTTGCTGCCGGGTTTGACACTCACTCTGCAATGAATGAGGGGTTGTTCAGCACCTTCTTTTGTAAGAAATAGCATTGAAATCTAATGATTTATGATTTCTGATTGTTGATTTATAATGTGAAAATCTAAAATACTAAATCAAATCCAATCCAACAACTTATTAATTAAAAGATGGCAAGCGGCAGAAAATCGAAGGCCTTCGTTTTTTTTAAAAAATATCACAAATGGGTCAGCCTGGTGCTGTCGTTGTTTATCCTTATCTTTGCCATTTCCGGGATCATACTGAATCACCGTTCATGGCTATCGGGTGTTGATGTAAACCGCAAATTTTTGCCAGCGGCTTATCAATACAAAAACTGGAATCTTGCGGCGGTCAGAGGCGGCCTTAAGCTTGGGAAGGATATAATGCTGATTTATGGAAATATCGGCGTTTGGAGAAGTGATGATAACCAGCATACTTTTAGTGACTTTAATCAGGGATTTCCGGAAGGCATCGATAACCGCAAAATCAGTAAGATTGTGGCCTCCCCTGATGGACAACTGTTTGCGGCAACTTTTTTTGGGCTCTATATAAGGAAAGGAATGGGAAGTAGCTGGGAAAAACTGACACTTCCGGTTGATGAAGACCGAATTGTTGATCTTGCAGTGGAAGATCAGAGACTCTTCATATTAACCCGCTCAAATCTATTGATTGCCGATCTTGCTGAAGAAAATTTCGATCCGCAAATCAAGGTTTTGCCACCACCCGAAGACTATGATAAAAAGGCATCTCTTTTCAGGACATTATGGATAATTCACAGCGGTGAAATTTATGGAAATATAGGGAAGCTTTTTGTCGATTTCATGGGATTTATCTTCGTCTTTCTTACAATCACGGGCTTACTTTATTTCTTTTTCCCAAAACTGATCCGTTACAGGAGAAGAAGAGAATTGCAGGTTAAAACGCTGGCCAAGATTACGAGGCATTCGTTAAAATGGCATAACAGGACCGGCTATTGGCTGGTTCCGATGTTAATTTTAACTACCGTAACAGGGATGTTTCTCCGCCCGCCTTTGCTGATTCCGATTGCCGGCACTAAAATTGCCCCGGTCCCTTTTTCAAATCTTGATCGCGAAAACCCATGGGAAGACAAACTCAGGGGGATGATGCCGGATAGCGAATCGAATACTTTTATTTTATATACTTCCGATGGATTTTACTATTGCGACAGTGAATTTGAAACACCTTTACGACTCTTTCCGGTTCAGCCTCCGGTAAGTGTCATGGGCCTAAACGTTTTCGAAAGAACCGGGAAACATTCTTATCTGATCGGATCTTTCAGTGGCTTGTATACATGGTTTCCAAGACAGCATTATGTCGAAGATGTAATATCGGGCATGCCTTTGACAGTGGGCGTACGAAGCGGACTGCCGATTTCAGAAAATGCCGTTGCCGGATTTTTAAAGGATGTTGAAGGCCACCTCTATCTGTTTGATTATGTCCGGGGTGCCGAAGCTTTATTTCATAACAAATCTTTTCCTGAAATGCCAGTCCAAATTATCGAAGACAGCCCGATGTCGTTGTGGAATGTAGCCCTTGAGTTCCATACCGCCAGGATTTACAGTGTTTTTATTGGTGATTTCTACATTCTGATTATTCCGTTGGCCGGCTTTTCGGTGTTGTTTATCCTGGTATCGGGATTCTACTTGTATTGGGTGGCCTACCGGAGGAAAAGACCAGTGAAGGTAAAGATGAATGAAAGCCCCGGTATTCTTGACGAATCGCTTGAAATTCCTGAACCGTCAAATTCATTTTAGCCAGCGAAATTTTACACTGATTTGTAGATGAGTCTGAATTGACATGCCTTTATTTATTTTAGGGCCTTATCGGGTATTCTAATCCTGAGTGATCCGAAACTGCTTCATGAATCCATTGGTTTTAATTCAGCTTTATCCCCGGTTTTTCCTGATTATTTCATCAAAGACTCCGCTACTTAGACAGGGCCTGTAAAACAGACCGATTTTGGATAAAATCCAAAAGCGAAGTTTATCTTTTTCTTTTTCCAGGCCTGTGGCAATGCAATGGATAATTTATTGCGGAACATCTTTCGGTGAAAACTTTCAACGCGAGTCCATTTAATTCCGCTAACGGGATTGCCCGGAAAACGGAAATTAACAATCTGCCCGGCTTTTGAATAAAAACTTTTTGAATATTAAATTAATTGGGATTGGGAGCAAATTTTTTTTTAGATTTGTGCATCTTTGTATATAAATATCAGTTGCCGTAACTAAAAAAAATGATTATTTTTGGACACTGTTTCAATTACATTGATAAATAATGGTTTACTCGTTTATTTGAGAAATTACTCTTAAGACACCTCAGAATTTTGAAAAAAATCAAATTAATTTTTCTAAAAACTCTTTCCATGAAAAATGTTTATATTATAATCTTTCTTCTGCAATTCGTTTTTTTTGTTCAGTTGCAGGCACAAAAACCCAAAGTAAAATTTGGCAAAGTCAATGAAGCCGATCTTGAAATGACGGTTTACAGTGCTGATTCATCAGCACATGCAGTAATTTTATATGATTCCGGTGAAACAGAGTTTAAGTATGATGTTGTTGGTGACGATGGATGGCAACTGCAGTTTAAACGGACCGTACGGATAAAGGTGTTCGACAAGGAAGGTGTTTCATCTGGCGACTTTCATTTCAGATTGTATCACGATGGCAATTCTTCCAAAGAAAAATTGGTTGATATTGATGGCATCACCTTTAACACCGAAAATGGTAAAACCATCAAAACAAAGCTGGAAAAGAAAACGATTATGCAGACAGAAGAGGATAAATACCATACCGGTTACAGGTTTGCCATGCCCAACGTGCGGGAAGGGTCGGTGATTGATGTTAGTTATGCTATCAGTTCGGATTATGTTTTTAACCTGCAACCCTGGCGTTTCCAATATGAAATACCAGTTCAATGGTCGGAATATTTGGTAAGCATACCTGAGTATTTTATTTATAATCATACTTTGCTTGGATACAATCCATTGCTGGTAAATGAAGAAACCGAGGCACGGGCCAGTCTCGTGTTTACGAATAAATCGAGAAGTTCAGGTAAAGTTGTTACGACAAATTATGAGCAGGAAACTGTTGATTATAAATTGAAACGCCATCATCTTGTTATGCAGGATGTTCCTGCATTTAAGGAAGAAGATTATCTAACTACCTCTGATAATTTCCTTAGTATTTATTCATTCGAACTGGCTTCGACAAAGAGTGCGCTCAATGTTTACAAGGATTATACAAGTACCTGGACCAAGATTAATGAATTGTTGCTTGATGATGAGCAATTTGGTAAAGCTGCTCACCGAAAGGGATACATTTCCGATGCAGTTGAATCAGTAACTGCCGGGATTACCGGCGAAAAGGAGAAAACCATCGCCATTCTTGAATTGATCAAAGGGAAAGTACGCTGGAACAATTATAAATCGGCATATGCTGACGATATGAGAAAAGCATGGAATGAAGGGAACGGAACCTCGGGTGAAATTAACCTGATGCTCATCAGTGCCTTGCGATCGGCTGAAATTAATACGATACCGGTTGCACTGAGTACCCGTGCGAATGGTTTCTTAAACCCATATCATCCGTCGGTAACTGATTTTAACTATGTGGTGGCCGGAGTAATTGCCAATGGTGATACGATGCTTGTTGATGCAACAGAACGATTGGCACCCGCCGGAACCTTGCCCGAAAGGTGTCTGAATGATAAAGGCCGGTTAATTGATGAATCAAATGCAGGCTGGATCAGTTTAAAGCCCGCTGCAATCGACAAGCATTCATGTTCATATACTTTTACACTAAATGTTGATGGTACTGTGCAGGGCCAGGCCGATCATGTCCGTGAAGGTTACAATGCCCTTAATTTCAGGAAAAGTGTTGCCGCAGCCTCTTCGGTTGATGATTTCTATAAGCAAAAGGAAAAGCAGATAGCAAATCTGGAATTTACATCAAAATCGATTCCTACACTCGATAGTATTTACGCTCCTGTCAGGGAAAAAAATGAATTCAAAGTTACTGATGCCGTTGATATGAGCGCCGGACTGATCCTGGTAAATCCCCTCTTATTTGAAGCAACTACCCGGAATCCGTTTAAACTCAAGGAACGTCAGTATCCGGTTGAATTTCCTTATCCGATTAATGAAACCTTACTTGTTAACTGGGTGTTGCCGGATGGTTATGTTGTTGACCAGCTTCCAAAACCTGCATTAGTCGCTTTACCCAAAAACGGCGGGAAATTCACCTACAACGTGGCTCAACGTGATAACAATATAATGATAACGAGCATAATTAAAATTAACCAGACCACCTTTACAAGCGATGAATATGCCTTGATCAAGGAGTTTTACAACCAGATCATTGCCCGGCAGGCAGAAAGTATCGTAATTAAAAAGATGTGATCATGCGTTTTTTGCAATTGTCCTTCGTATTTGGGTTACTGATTTTAAGCTTTGCATCGAAAGGCGATGATTTGCCTATGAATCCGCTACCTGAATTATTGAGAAAGAACGCAGATGCCGTTGTAATACTTTCCAAAAAAGAAGTAGTCGTCACATCTGAATCTTCGCTCAGGGTTCGTTTTCATCAGGTGATAACTGTACTTAACCATAATGGTGAAAGTGCAGGGGAGCTTGATCTTCACTATGATAAATTTGTTGTTCCTTCTGATATTCGTTTCCAGATTTATGATCAGTCAGGATCTTTGATCAAGAAAGTAAAACAAAGTGAAATCAGGGATTTCTCTGATTATGATGGATTTTCCCTTTTCACCGACAACAGGGTAAAATATTACCATCCGGTTGTCGGGAAATACCCATACACTGTCGATTATTCCTATGAACTCAGTTACCGGGGGTACAGCAGCTTACCCAGATGGATCCCTGTAACGGATTATAATTTGGCAATTGAAAAGGCTTCTTTTAGTATCGAATACGACACTGCGCTGAATATCAGATATAAACTTCTGGGATTTGACAAATCACCAGATATGCAGACCATAAAAGGTAAAAAGAGGCTTGAATGGGAACTGGAAAATTTTGAAGCCATCAAATATGAACCCTATTCCCCGGGAATTATTTCCAGGGTACCATCGGTATTGTTGGCATGCAATCATTTTGAGTACGACGGATCAAAAGGAGACCTATCAAGCTGGGAATCATTCGGTAAGTGGATTTTATCATTGTTGCAGGGGCGGCAGGAGCTCCCGGAAACTACGAAAATGAAGGTTAAGGAGCTTACAGCAGGACTTTCCGATGACCGTCAGAAAGCGGATGCATTGTATCGGTATTTACAGGAACGCATGCGCTATGTGAGTATCCAGCTTGGGATTGGAGGTTACCAGCCGTTTACGGCTGCAGAAGTGGATAAATGGAATTATGGCGATTGTAAAGCATTGTCCAATTATTACCTGGCGCTTCTTACTGAAGCAGGAATTTATGGTGAATATGCGGTAACCATTGCTGATGACGAAACGCCCCTGTTTTATAGGGATTTTCCTGCCAACATATACTTCAATCACATTATAGTATGCATTCCGTTTGAAAAGGATACGACATGGGTTGAGTGTACGAACAATTATTTCCCGTTTGGGTTTGTGAGTCGTCGTGTGGCTGGAAATCCGGCATTGTTGGTGACCGCAGATGGTGGAAAGCTTGTAACCGTTCCTGTGTCCCCTGCCCGGAACAATAATGAGTTCAGGAAACTTGAAATTAATCTATCAAAGGATGGTTCGGCAGGACTGGACCTTGAGATTAAATACAACGGGCTCCAGCTTACTACCGGTATTGGTAAATTTGTAGAAAGCAATGTTCAGCAGGAAAAATCACTGTATCAAAGTTTTGAATTAAACGATTTTGTCATCAGCAAACACAATTATGTGTATGAGAAGAAGAGAGATGCATCCGTTGTGCTGACGGCTTCACTTTCATGCAACCGTCTGGCCACACTTAGTGGCGATCGTTTGTTTGTACCGGTAAAAATTCTCGATTCACCCTGGAAAATTCCCGAAAAAATCGAACATCGAACCTCTCCGCTTTTGTTGCAGGCATCCTATTTTGATTGCGATTCAGTTTTGATCAGATTTCCGGAAGGATATTCGATTGAATCCTTACCCGGCGAATATGTTTCGGATTCCGGCTTTGTGAGTTATCATCTGCAGTTTGTGCCTGGAGAAAAACAACTTATGATTATCAGAAGTGTTCTTGTTGAGGAGAGGCAGTTTCCCCCCGAAAAGTACGATGATTTCAGACAATTTCTTATCGCCGTAAACAAAGCCGAAAAGCAAAAACTCATCCTGAAAAAGGCAAATTAATTTTGTCTTGTTTAACTTCAATGCCTTCCCATAAAATGATTTTTTTGCATCAATTCTATTCAGGGCTAATTCCTTACTGTGAATCTGGATTTCCGGATATTATAATATTAATTGTTGAGTTTTGAAAAATTTCTGAAACAAAAGGGGGTAGGTCATAAAACAACAATTCAAACAGATGAATCAGAACTGAAATTCCGTGGCTGTAAAGAAAAACGAAAGCTGCCGGAATCCTGATATTGAAACGCCAGTTCCTCGAACAGAAATTCATTTAACTTTGTGGGCAAAGAAATGAAAAAATGATAACACGAAACGCTGCTTTTGTTATTGCCCTGGCCTTCATTTTGTTGACAACGCTTACGATCAGGGCTAATTCCCCCAATGCACATTTCGATTCGATCGACAGCCTGAAACAAAAAATCAAAACACAATCTGAAGAAGAAAAGCTCAAAACTGTGATTTTGCTGATGAACGAATTGGCTCAAAAACAGCCTGATGAGGCAATACAGTACTTTCCCGAAGCGATCAGGATTGCTCAAATGCAAAAAAACAAAAAGGCCGAAGTTGATATTTTAATCCGGGCTGGGCTTGCATACAATTCGGTAGGTAAATTTTATGATCAGATCAAACTTCATGAGCAGGCTCTTGATGGTGCCAGAATGCTTGGTGACTCGGTGAGTGTTGCCAAAACGCTGTCGATGCTGAGTATGGCTTACTGGAGTCTTGGCCAGTACGACAAAGCGCTGGAGTATCAGTTGAACAGTCTTTCCATCCGCCAGAATCTGGGCGATAACAGGCAGATCCTGGGGTCGTATAACAACCTGGGTATCATTTACCAGGGCCTCGATAAGGATAATGAAGCACTGGAATGTTACCTGAAGGCCCTCAACCTGTATGACGATGAAATGCAATTATTTGGCAAGGCCAATATGCTGAACAATATCGGATCGCTGTATAGTAAACTCGGCAAGCACGACCCCGCGATAAATTATTATAACCAGGCTCTCGAACTGAACATTCTGCTAAACGATACCAGGGGTCAGGCCATCAATTATGTTAACCTGGGCATCGAATATACATTTATGAAAAAATATTCATTAGCAAAGGATGAACTTGAAAAATCGTTACTGCTTAACCACAAAATTAACGATCAGTTTGGCCTGGCCTCGGCAATGAAACAGATGGCCACCGTGTATGATGAAATCGGTGACAACCAAAAGGCATTAATTTATATCGATAGTTGCAGCTCGATTGCTGCCACCATCGGGGCGCTCGATATGGAAAAGGATATCCTGTGGTTAGCCTCTTATATTTATGAGCGCAGCGGTAATCTTAAAAAAGCACTGGAAGCTTACAAAAAACATGCAGCACTGCGCGATAGTATTTTCAGTGATAATCAGATGAAACGCATTAATGAGTTGCAGGCCCGCTTCGATATGACTGAAAAAGAACGTGCCAACCAACTGTTGCAGCAGGAACTGGAATTGAAACAGCTTAAGCTGCAACGCAAACAGGATCAGCAATATCTGATGGCCGGGTTAATACTCGTTCTGATTGTTGCAGGGACATTTATTTTTCTTGCCTACAGGCAGAAATACAGGGCGCTGTTGAAGCAAAAGGAGTTGAACCGCCTGAAATCCAGGTTTATTTCGACCGTATCGCACGAATTTCGGACGCCACTGGCGGGTATTTATTCGAGTACACAGCTTTTGCAAAGCTTTAGCGAAAAATGGTCGATTGATGAAAAAGGCAAGCTCTATGGAAAGATATACGACTCCATCATGCACCTGAAAAAAATGCTCGATGAAGTGATGATTATCGATAAAGGGCAGGACAAACGCCTGGAAGTCAGTCCGGTGGTGATTGATTTATCACAATGGTGCCGGCAGGTGGTCGAAGATACCATTTCTGCTTACGATAAGCAGGTTGACGTGAATATTGATATTGAAAACTCGTTAAACCGGATAACTATCGATAAAAATATTTTGCAACATATCCTTACCAATCTGCTGTCTAACGCAATCAAATATTCGGGAACACACCCAAGTATCGATTTTAAAATTGAGAAAAATGGAGACGACCTTTTGAACATCAGTATTTCCGACAATGGTATCGGAATCGATCCGGACGACCTGAAGTATATTTTTGATGATTTTCATCGGGGTATCAATGTCGGAAATATTCAGGGTACCGGACTTGGCATGTCGATCGTGAAGAATTGTGTTGAATTGGTACATGGTACAATTCGGATCGAAAGCAATTTGGGAAAAGGAACCAGTGTATTTGTAACAATTCCGTATTCCAGCGTCTAATCAAATACAACACTAAAATACTGATGAAAAGAATATTGGTAATCGAAGATGACCGGACTTTACTCGAAAACACTGCCACTTTTCTGGAAATGAAAGGATTTGATACTTGTACAGCACGGGGTGGGCGCGAAGGAATCGACAAGGCTTTGCAATCCATGCCGGATTTAATTATCTGCGATATCATGATGCCTGACCTGGACGGTTATGAAGTGCTGAAGACTTTGCGGAATATTTCGCATACCGCTGTAACACCATTTATTTTTCTCACTGCCAAGGCAGAAAAGACCGATTTCCGAAAAGGAATGCAAATGGGGGCCGACGATTATATTTCGAAACCATTCGATTTTACCGAATTGCTTGATGCCATCGAAATGCGGCTTGAAAAGGCTGAAACACTTATCCAGGCCGGTGCAGAGCATTATCTGTCGATAATTGACCAATCACCAGTGGCCATTTTTATTTATCTGAACAACATGTTTTTTCTTACCAATACCCGGATGCGTGGAATTTTAGGTTATGATAAGGATGAACTCGAAAAATTAAATGTTACCGACCTTATTGAACCTTATGACCTGGATGTGTTCATCCATGAAATTAGTAATGGTTTGGATTTCAAAAATAAATCCTCGAAGTGTAGCTTAGGCATTCGAAACAAAAACCAGGAAGTGATCCAACTGAACCTGGTGATGACACCACTCAGAATAAAGTTGAATACTGCATTAATTTGTTTTGTTTCAGAAAAACGCTCACAGGAAGATACCGATGCGGGTGCCGATAACCATTTTGCAGAGGATGCTGCAAGGAACCTGGCTAAATCGCCTTATTTCGAAAGCAAATATATTTCGGGAGTCGTCAAATTGTCTTCACGCGAACTGGAAGTACTCGAATTTCTGGCAAATGGAAACAGTACAGCCGAAATTGCCGAGAAATTATTTATCAGTCCCCGGACAGTCGAATTTCACCGCTCAAACCTGCTTTGTAAAACCGGCTCGAAAAACATTATTGAACTGGTTACCTTCGCAATCAGGAATCATATCGTGAATGTGTAAACAGCACAATATCAGCAACTAAATTCAAAACCTCGTAAAACTACGGGTTTTTATTTCCCAAAAATCACGTGTATCTACGGTATTATTTCCCTTCAAGCCTGAATAGTTTTGTACCCTCAAAATTGTGGATAAAGGTTCACAATAACTATAAAAGTTTACAACATGAAAACCTTATCATTTTCTCTTTTATGTATCATTTGGATCGGTTTAATATTGCCTTTGAGTGCCGGTGCCCAGATCAAAACTGATGGTTCATCTCCTTTAGCCTTCAATCGTGGTCAGCAAAAGGTTTACAAATCCGCTTTTATTCCGGTTCGCTGCCCAAACAGGAGTTTAGGGAATCTTTTTTCAAACGGTCCCATCGCCAATATGCAAGGAGCTGGTTTCCAGGGAGCCGATGCAAGTGTGGTATTTTCACCCATGCAAATTATTGCCGTACCTTCATTTTTACCTAAACGGCTTATCGACGATTTTGAAGTAAAAGATAAGCATTGGTTCATCGATTCGGTGGCTTTTTATGAAGTGATCCCCGGTGGCGATCCCGGCACCAATTATTTTTCGGGCTATACGGTCCGCATATGGGATGGTTATCCTGCCGATCGCACGAGTAAAGTAGTATGGGGCGACATTGTGACAAATTGTTTGACTTCAGGGGGTTTTGCTGGTACTTACCGGGTTGATGAAACTGATCTTCAGTCGTCAAACTTCCCGGTGTATGTTAATTATTGTACACTGGATGTCGAACTCCCGGCAGGTAAATACTGGATCGACTGGCAGTCGTCGCCTGTTGATGACCTTTCATCTTATTCGCCCTATATTGCCTGTGATGAAATGCTTGTTACCGGAAATTCGAGATCATATGATCTTCGTTCAAACGTTTATTTGCCACTTATCGATAATACCTATCCGCAAGGATTACCTTTCGAATTTTTTGGAACACCGGGGCTAACAAATACTGATGTAGAATTACTTGCATTAATCCAACCCCAGTCAGGTCTGGAACTGGGCTCCCAGGAAACCGTCAGCGTATCTGTTAAAAACAATGGTTCAAAGTTAATCGGGCAGGTTCCATTGCAACTCTGGGAAAATTCAACATTATTAGTTACCGAAATTGCAACCCTTAACCTCCTGGCTGGAGAAACCGCGGCATATACTTTTTCGCAAAAACTCGACCTGAGTGCATATGAAAAGACTCAGGTGACTGTGGTAGCCTGTTATCCCGGTGATGAATTTGAAGGTAATGATAAGGTTTTGGCTTTTATTTATCACTATTCACAGGAGGTTCGGATGCATTCCGGATCTGTGGCTACCACTGCTGCCTTGTTTACCGACTCCGGTGGCAGCTCCGGCAATTATGGTGACAACGAAAATTTTGAATTCAGCTTTTTCCCGGCTACCAACCAGCCTAATCCACGCATGCGTGTGAAATTTCACCAGCTGGATACGGAGATGATTTGGGACAGCTTATATATTTATGATGGTCCGACGAGACATTCACCACTTTTATATGTATTCAATGGTGGAAATGTTCCCGGTGGTCCCGAAGCAATCACCGCAACAAACGTAAGCGGTTCACTTACCTTTGTTTTCAGGTCTGATGAAATCTTTAACCGGCCAGGCTGGATTGCAGATGTGGAATGTTATCTTCCGAAAGACAATGATCTTGCAGCTATAAATATTAACGGTTCCAATTTCTGTGCACTGGGACGAGAACAATATTATGAGGTTACCATCAAAAATGAAGGCAACCAATTGCAGAATGATTACAATGTTCGCGTCCTCGATGAAGAAGGTAATGTTCTGGGTTCGGTACAGGGACCGGCCATTCAATTCGACGAAAAAATGATTGTTGAGGTTCCTATTGTAATTCCCGAAGCGAAAGCATACATCATTCACGCTTATATTGATTTCGAAAATGATGAAAATCCGGTGAATAACGCTACCAATAATCACCCATTACAGGTAACGAACGAAAATGAAATGGTGGTTGAGGTTCCTGATGATAACCTCTTTACAAACGAGTTTCCACTGAATCCGGGATTCCGCTCCTCACTGGCGGAAGTGATTTATTATCCCGTTGAAATCAATGCCAGCGGCTTGATCTCCTCAATCAATTATAAGTACAAATTCTGGGAAAATAATGTTTCGATACCTGTTAGAATCTGGATGGGACATACCGAACTGGAAAATTTAACCGACACATGGATACCCAGTTCTGAGCTGCAACTGGTGTATGATGGAAACCTGCACACCAGATTTGGCCTTGGGATAGTCGGCATAAACTTCGACAGCAGCTTTTATTACAACGGCACCTCCAACCTGGTAGTGATGGTAGAGCGGAGATTTAGTTATACCATTTTTCCGGGACATATCAGCTGGGGTCCAAACGAATTTGCCATGCAGGAAGATACGATTCACGAGGGACGCAGCAGGTTCTGGAAGACAAATGTTTCCCTTATTCATCCTGAAAATCCCCGTGTTGGTACAGCTTCAAACATCGTTCCTTACACGGCCTTTACATTTGATGTAAGTAATGAAGGCAGATTGAAAGGAGTTGTAACAAACCTGACGGGTGAGCCGGTTGCAGGTGTAACTCTTTCGCTTGAGGGAACAAATCTTCGGGCAACATCAACGTTCAACGGTACATATATTTTTAATGATCTGCCCCAAGGGGTTCATCAGTTAAAGGCTGGTAAATTCACTTACAATGATACCACCACGATGGTGAATATCATCGCCGGCCAGCAGATGATACAGAATCTGCAGATTACTGAAAAATCTATTTCATTTGTGAGCGGCGCTATAAACTTTTTCGATCGTCCCTGGGAAATGGCTGCTGGTGCAGAAGTTACCCTGAGTGGTTACGACACCATCATCGTAACTACCACCAATGAAACGGGTTTCTTTTGTTTCGAAAATATTTATACAAACGCTAATTATCAACTGCGAATAATTTATCCGGATTACCAGGTTTATGAGACCGGTTTTTTCCTTCCTCCCTCAGGTTTGTCGCTGCCCATAATCTCATTACTCGAAGTAACTGCAAGCCCAAGCGGTGTAACTGCTGTCGAAACGAGTGATACGGTGGAAGTAAGCTGGGAGGAGGGTTCTTCGTCTTACGAGATCTCGTACGACGATGGAATGCCTGATGGACAAATCTGTCTTTACGATGAAGGATGGGCCTATGCCATGCGCTTTACACCACTGGGGTATCCCTGCAGGATTGAAAAAGTCATGCTTCACCTGGCAGAGAAACCTGTTCCGGCCAACGAACTATATCCATTTTTAATTGAAGTTTATGATGATGACGGCCCTAACGGAATACCGGGAACATTGCTAGGAACAGTCGAAAAGACGGCCAACAATTATGGGTGGAATGAATTTGATATTTCCGGATTGAATCTGCAGATTACCGAAGGAGAATTTTTTGTTGCACAACGCCAGATGGGGCCACTGAATCTCCGCGCAGAACTTAGCACTGATAATTCAGCCTTTGAACTGGGACGTGCCTACCAGAATAATTTGGGCAGTACCTGGTGGGGACAGCAAAATTTTAACAAGTATATGATAAGGACCTGGGTGCGGGGCACTTCTGAAGACAGGTCTGCCGAAGGGTACAACGTGTATCGCCTGAATATGGGGCAGGAAAATCAAACTGAAAACTGGGTGATGATGTCCGAAAACCAGGCTGAAAACCATTTTACCGACGATAACTGGAACGCATTAAACTGGGGCTTGTTCCGCTATGCTGTTAAGACAAGTTATTCTTCAGGCCTGCTTTCGGATCCTGCATTCTCAAATGTCCTGGCGAAAGATGCAAATGTTTATTGTAATATCCTGGTAACTTCAAATGCCGGATACTTGCCTGATGATGCATTTGTGTACATCTCCCGTACCGAAAACGACTCCACCATAACTGCCAGCGGTGTACCCATCAATGGAATGCTAAGCCTGGGCCAGTTGATCAGGGGATCGTATCTGTTGCAGGTTACCAGCAGGCTTTTCGACAACTGGTCAGATACAGTGATCCTGTCAAGTGATACCACTTTGGAAGTTGTACTTCTGGAGAAAGCTCTGCCCGCATGTTATGTATATGCAGAAGACCAGAGTTCGCAGGCCCTAATCAGTTGGTTTGAAGGACCGGAAATCGACCCGGTTATCCTCGATGACGGCTGGCCGGAAGGAAACTTCAGCTCCAATTCAGCCCTCGACAGTTATTTTGGAAACCGCTACCATTTTAATAGTCAGGCAATCCTGATGAATGCTTCGGTTTATTTCGAATTCAATCCTGAGTTTATCGAAACGCAGGTTCACCTTGATGTTTTTAATACGGACAAACAATGGATCGGTTCCTCTGGTATCCTGGCTGTTGAACCGGAATCCTGGAATGTTTTCACATTTCCTGACCTGGAAATCTCAGGCGACTTTTTTGTAATGATACACTTCGAATTCGCCGATTTCCCGCATTATGCCTGCTTCGACCAAAACGGACCCAACACCGGGAATAACCTGGGATATGCCTGCATCGATGGTCAGTGGATGCTCATCAAAGATCTGGTACCTGGTATAAGCGATGGTGTTATGATGATCAGACCTGTATTGTACACCGGTGATGAACGGCTTCCTCAGATTTATGGGAACCGTTGTGTAGATGAGCATGCCGTTTACAGGCTCATGGCCGGAGACGAAAACAATCATACAGCATGGGAATGGCTGGTCAATACCTCCGAAATAACTTGTGCCGATACAACATGGAATATGGTTATTCCAGGATATTATCGTTACGCTGTAGAAACACATTATTCGTCAGGGGTGGTGGCTTATGCTGCTTTTTCTGAAATTATCGAGAAAGGTCAGATAGCTGCGGTGGAGGTGCAGGTTACTACCAATTCGGGCGACAGCGCTGAAGGAGCACAGGTGGTGCTTAGTTGCAACGACAATAATCCTCAACACATTTATTCCGGTGTGATAAATGCCCAGGGCGACATTTTATTTGGTGAAGTATGGAAGGGGTATTATTCACTGGAAATCAACCTGGGGGGATATGAAAACTATACGCTCGACAATCTTTATCTGATTTCCGACAACTGTTCGTTGCAGGCCATCCTGACCGAAATAATAATGACGCCGGTCAACCTGTCGGTAACCCAACAGGATGATACTTCAGCGATCTTCGAATGGGATACCCGGGCTGACAACACAAAACACATACTCGGCTACAACGTATATCTCGACGATTTGACAACACCGGTGGCCTTTGTACTGGAGAATTCGTACCTGCTTGGCAGTCTGGAGACAAATGTGAATTATCTCGCAGGTGTATCAGCCGTATTTTCGTCAGGGACAAGCCAAATCCAGACTGTTGCATTTTTATTGTTGCCGGTGGGAACCGGTGATGTGGACAACGAAATGATTACAGTTTATCCGACATTTTCGGCTGGTTCAGTGTGCATCAATGCAAATACGATTCCCGAATATATTGTTGTGTCTGATATGAAGGGGACATCACTTCTTACCATCAGTCCCGCTTCAAACCAATCAGTAATAAACCTTGCAAACCTTCCAAAAGGGATGTATCTTATCAAGATTCAGGTTTGCAATTCACAGGTTATCAGGAAAGTAGTCCATTTATAGCAAAAATTCATATTAATCAAAAAACATCGACAAATGAGGAACTTTATGCATTCACTGGTGATGGCATTTATGGTGCTGTTACTTTCTCAAAATGTTTTTTCGCAACCGGCTTTTTCCCATGCCGGCTCCGACGAAACAAATACATTAACAATCAATACGAGTAGCCGCGATAATCCCCGGTATATTCCCGGCACATCATTTATGGGAAGTTTACAACAAAAAAACAATTTGCAAAAAACAATCGTCCCGCAAAGTACTGACGATGCCCTGGATGTGGAATGGCAGGCAGCTTTCGGCGACGACAACGACATGAACTGGGGTTATAATGCAAGCCAGACCAGCGATGGGGGCTATATTCTTATTGGAAGGGCTGATTTTGATACCACAGGTGATATGGATGCCTGGATGGTGAAGACGAATCAGACCGGAGAAAAAATATGGAGCAGAAAATTTGGTAACTATTATATTGACGAAGGCTATGCTGTGAAACAAACCAGCGATGGCGGCTACATCATAAGCGGGATGACCACACAGTTTGGTTGGGCCGGCGAAGGATGGCTGATTAAAACTGATGCCAATGGGAATATAATCTGGAATAAGGGATATCACCCGGCTCAGGGGGGTAGTCAGGCGGATTGGGATTATATTTATGACGTTACGGAGACTGCTGACGGTGGTTTTATTGCAGTTGGTTACGCCGGAACTACAGAAAACTTATTCCAGGCCTGGATTATGAAAGTGAACAGTAGCGGTGTGCGTGTGTGGGAACATCTTTATGGAGAAGAATTCTGGGAAAGGCTGTTTTCGGTTTGTCCTACTTCTGATGGTGGCTATGTTGCTGTAGGCGATAAACATTATACTTACAACGGCTGGATGTGGAAACATGATGGATGGCTGGTGAAGTTCAACAATCTGGGTGATACACTATGGACAAGACATTTCGGGGCAGAAGAACATGATATCTTCAGGTCGGTAGTGCAAAATAACGCCGGCGAATTTCTTATCTCCGGCGAAAGACAGATTACTGAACCTACTGGATTTAAGGGATGGATAGTAAAAACGGATGCTGCTGGCAACGAGATATTTAACAGAACCTACGCATCAGGTTCGCTATTGGCAATTCAGTATACTGTCGATGGATACACCCTTGCAGCAGGGGGTAAACTTTTTCCGACTTCTGCTTATGACGGCTGGCTTTTGAAGGTAGATGAAATTGGTGATCCCATGTGGGAAAATTTTGTGATGGCCACACATTCAGATGAATTTTTCTCATCTATAGGAAAGACTACTGACGGTGGTTTTATTCTTGGCGGAAGGACAGATGCAAACTCAGCCTTAGGAAAATTCTGGCTCGTCAAGCTGGAATCGGAAGGTCTTCCTGCACAACCGGTGACCTCATTTTACGAAGATTTTGATGGTGTTTCGCAACCCGCCCTTCCTGAAGGCTGGACAAGCCACCTGGAAGTGTTGTTGTCAAATACCGTTGCAGAAGTTAAAACGGTCGAACACAGCGGCGCACCAACCCAACCCAATGCCGTTTTCATCATGAACGGTCTGGATGGCAGCAATGGCCAGCCTGATCCGAATGCATTTGTAGCCCTGGTATCGCCGCTTGTCGAAATCGGTGAAGACGGAGCA
>Ga0172371_10003487_pt1 | contig 24322 bp, 15 predicted proteins | sample Lak12m_FD_114543 | JGI IMG/M metagenome (GOLD analysis project Ga0172371, IMG submission 114543) | Freshwater microbial communities from Kabuno Bay, South-Kivu, Congo - kab_022012_12m | ecosystem: Environmental > Aquatic > Freshwater > Lake | place: Democratic Republic of the Congo: South-Kivu... | reverse complement strand
TCAGCGCGGAGGTTTTGAGCACCGGCACTTTCCATTTTTCTTTTGGGTCATCCGATTCAAAACTACCGCATTCCGCGCCGATCTCCAACATCGTTTCCAGCGAGCGGGCGGCCGCCTCAGCCCCGCTCTTGTCGGCTTTGTTCACCACCAGGATATCGGCAATTTCCAGAATACCGGCCTTGGCTGCCTGGATGTCATCCCCCAGCCCGGGCGCCTCGACCACCAGCGTGGTGTGGGCCAGGCGGGCAATGTCCACTTCGGATTGCCCGGCGCCGGCCGTCTCCACCAGGATGAAACCGAATCCGCCGGCTTCCAGCGCCAGTGTCATCTCCCCGGCGGCGCGCGCCAACCCGCCCAGCGCCCCGCGCGTGGCGGTGGAGCGGATGAAGATTTCAGGATGCTCCATTAGGTCGCGCATGCGCACGCGGTCGCCTAATAAAGCGCCCCCGCTGAATGGGCTGCTGGGGTCGACCGCCAGCACCGCCACGGAGCGGGGCGAATTGGGCGTTCCCGCCAGCTTCAGGGCCAGGCGGTTGACCAGCGAGGACTTGCCTGAACCGGAAGGGCCGGTGATGCCAATGATGTGAGCTTTGCCGGTGTGGGCAAAAAGCGCGTCCAGGGCGGCCTGCCCTTCCGGCAGGTCGTTTTCGATCCAGGTCAACAGGCGCGCCAGCGCCAGCCGGCTGCCTTTCAAAATTTGACTGGGGATATCCATTGATCAGTACCTGGTTTTTGATTGGTTAGGCTGGTTTGATAAAGTTTTGCAGGTCGCTGATGACTTTGCTGGTGGGTGTGCCGGGGCCGTAAACAGCCTTGACGCCCAGGCGCTGCAGTTCGCGCGCGTCCTCTTCCGGGATAATGCCGCCCACGAACACGCACATTTCCCCCTGCCCGTTGGCCTTCAGCAGTTCCAGCACGCGCGGCACCAGGGTCATATGCGCGCCGGACAGGATGGACAAGCCCACTGCGTCCACATCTTCCTGCAGCGCGGCGCCGGCGATCATCTCCGGAGTCTGGCGCAGGCCGGTGTAGATGACTTCCATGCCCGCGTCGCGCAGCGCGCGCGCAATCACTTTCGCGCCGCGGTCGTGGCCGTCCAGCCCGGGTTTGGCGATCAATACACGAATTTTTGGATTCATAGCACCTTTTTCCATTATTAAAAATTATAATGCTCACATCAGATATATTAAAGAATCGATATCCCGTATAAAGCAAGTATCTTTTATAATCGCTTCAGCAGGGAAAATAACCCATGTATAAAAAAAGCCGGTTCATGATCATTCTACTGGCAATCATCGCGATTGCCTGCCAACCGCTGGCGGATAATCCTGACGAAAATGCGATCAATGCTGAACAGGCGGGCGCGGCTGAAATTACCCCCACAACCGCGCCGACCCTTCAGGCCAGCCCCACCCCCGAACCGGTTATCAATCCATTGACCGGCGTGCCGGTAGCTGACCCCGCCCTGCTGGACCGCCGCCCGGTGATGGTGAAGGTATCCAACTACCCGCAATACGGGCGGCCGCATGCCGGCCTGTCCTTTGCCGATATCGTCTTCGATTACTTCATTGGTTACGGCACCAATCGCTTCCTGGCGGTTTATTACGGTCAGGATTGCGCGGAGATCGGCCCGGTGCGTTCCGGCCGCTTCGTGGACGCGGAACTGGTACCGATGTATAGCGGCATCCTGGCCTACGGCAGCGCCGATGAGGACACGGACGCCGAGATCATTACCACGCTGGGCGAGTACGCCATTTCCAACCTGGAAGCGCCTGAACCGGCATTTGTCGGCACCGATACGCACAGCGTGGTGGGAGTGTACGCCAATTCCGCCGCGCTCACGCAATTTGTGGATGAGCTGGGCTTGAAAAATGGCGCGCCTGACCTGCCGGGCATGCACTTTTCCGAGGTGGTGCCCAACCACGGCAAGTATGCCGACCAGGTCAATATCCTGTTCAATTACAACAATCGGGCTGAATGGCGTTACGACAAGGGCAGCGGCAAGTACCTGCGCTGGATTGAATATTTCGAAGATGAAAACGACGAAACATACGACATGATCCCGCTGGTGGATAAAGTCACCGGCGAACAACTGGCTTTTTCCAACGTGATCATCATTTTTGCCAAATATACCGAACTGGCGCCCAGCCGCCATACCATTGATATCATTAAAAACAACAAGGGCAAGCCGGCGTATTTCTTCCGCGATGGCCAGGTATTCGAAGGGACCTGGCGGGCGGATAATGATTCCGACCCGATGCAATTCTTCAACGACGCGGGCGAACCCATGACGCTCAAACCCGGCAACTCCTGGATCGTAATCACCGGAATGAATTCGACCTACGCGGAAATCGCGCCCAGCGTGTGGGAATTGTTTTTTATGCTCCCGTAGCAGCTTTATATAAAAATGAATATGTCCTGCCTCCTGCCAGGGTGACATGATTCGCGGAGTGATTTTTTATACGCGACTTGCGCCGTTTGGTTGATTAGGAGGCGGCTTTGGAAAGCCACCCAATGGTCGATGTAGGGCACATAAAGCAAATGTAGGGCGCGTTTCTATACGCGCCATTTTTTAAGTAAGAAGGCAGCTATAGAAAGCCGCCGCCTTGGTATTTATTCCTAAATCAAAACAAACGGGAAGAATTTCTCTTCCCGTTTGTTTTTTTTCTTTGCCAAATTTACATTTCTAACTATCCAGTGTTACCTGGTAGTTCGGGTCGCCGTCCATGTCCGTATCGTTGCCGAAATAACTCACAGTAAACAATTGCGGCGTACCCGGCACAAAGCCGATCACATCGATGCCGTTGCCTTCGTTGCCGATGAAGGTGCTGTAGTAGATCTTAAGGTAAGCCGGATCGGGCATATCGATATACAACCCGTCGCCATCATACCCAACGCCGTTGGACATGCTCTGCACGTAGCGCAATGTAACCGCGGGGCCGCCGGAATAGAGCTGCAGGCCGTCGCGGGCGTTCAGGCGCGTGATGGTGTTGGTGATGGTGATCGCGCCATTGCCCGTGTCGTTGCTGACGATCATGCCGTTGCCGCCGTTTTGGATTGCGATGACCTTATCGATCGTGATGGTGCTATTGGAATACACCGCCAGACCGGACCCGCCGTTATCAGAGATGGTGTTTTCGCCCAGTGTCCCCAAAATGCTGACCACACCGCTGCCGCTGGTGTTGTCGATGAAGACGCCGTTGGAGCCGTTGTTGACCGCCAGGATGTTGTTGAGGGTTATGTAACCAGAGGAATAGATCTCCAGGCCTTTCATCAGGTTTTGGTTCACTTCAGCCTTGTAAACGGTCACGTACGCGTTCGTGCCGGTTTGGTTGTCGATGTAAGCGCCGGTGTAACCGTTATCGCGCAGGAACATGCGCCCGACGTTGGAGATGGCCACGCTGCCGCGCGCGTTCACGCGCAGTCCATACTTGGTGTTGTAGCTGTAAGAACTGGTGGTGGTCTTGGTGGTGGTTTTGATCGTCACGCTGCCGGTGCCGCCGGTGCTGTCGATGTTGACCCCGTCCTCGCCGTTCTGCATGGCGCTGGTGTTGGTCAAGCTGACGCTGCCATTGGTCGTGATTTGCAGGCCGTTGAGGTTGTTATGATAGAAGTTGGCCGCCGGGTTGAAAACGCTGGTGGTGATTGCGATACTGCCTGTTCCATAGCTGTTATCGAGGTCGGCCCCGTCGAATGGATACTGGGTGGGGTTCAGCATGCTTTCGTCGTTCAGGTAAACGGTGTAATTGCCCGTTTCTTCATTGTTGGAACTGATGCGGATGTAGTAGTTGCCATCCGCGGGCAGGTTGAAGGTCAGGCGCGCGTCGGTGCCGCCGTAGCTGTCATCGTCCGAGGCGATCAGGTTGCCGTCCTCGTCGTAAACTTCCAGCACCACGTCGAACTCGTCGCTTTCCAGGATGATATCCACCGCTTCGTCCAGGCTTCCGCTGAACCACCAGGTATCGGCCTGATAGTAGGGTGTCAGGTGTTCAAAGATGGTTTCGCCGTAAAGATCGATCTCACCGCTGTTAATGGAATTGTAGCGGCTCTGCGCGCCGAATAAATTGATCGCGCCCTTGCTATCCACTTCCAGGCCAGTACCCTGGTTGGCTTCGAAATTCGTGTCGTACAGGGAAACGCCGTTGGTGATGGTGGAGGTTTCATTTCTAATCCTGGCTCCCCCGCCGTAGTTGGCGACCACGTTGCCGCCGTATAGGGTGATCAGCCCGTTGGAATAAATTTCCAGGCCGAAATAATCCTGTGGGTTCAGCCAGCCATTGCCGGAAAAACTGTTGGTGCGGCCTTTGGTGGAGCGCAGCGTTACGCTGCCGGACTTCAATGGGTATTGGTTCTTCAGGTAAAGCCCGCTGTATCCGTTGCCATCGGCCTGGATATCGGTCAAATTGACCAGGCCGCTGGCGGCGATGTAGAGGCCATAGTATTTATTGGCGTTGAACTGGTTGGCAGCATTGATCGAGCGCACGAACACGGTGCCGTTACCCAGGCAGTAAGCGCCGTCGAGGATGCAGTTGTTCAGGCGCGCGCCGCCGCTGCCGTTGGAATTGGCGCTGACGTTGGTGACGGAGATGCTTCCTTTCGAAGTCGCGGAAAGGCCCAAGCCGCTGTTGCTGTCAAAATTGGAGAGCACGCCGCTTACAGCTGTGAGCAAGGTAATGCCGCCGCTGCCGTCAGCGTTATAGAGATAGGCGCCTGTGTCGCCGTTGTCCGAGGCGGTCAGGTTGGTGATGGTGATGGCGCCATCGGATTTCACTTCGATACCGCTGTAGTTATTATCGTTAAAGGCGTTCCAGAGCGTTTTTGCGGTTTTGTTGATCAAAACAGCCGCGCTGCCGGCAGTGTTATCGATCAAAGCGCCGTAGAAATTAAAGTAGGTTTTATAAGCGTGTGTCTCGTCGTTGATGGAGATAGCGTAATTGCCGTGGTTCTCATCCGCGGCCAGCACGTGGATGAAGTATTTTCCCGCACTGGTCAGGTCCATCTCGATTTGCGCGTCAACCTCACTGTAGCCGTTGTCGTTGGAGGCGATCAGGTTGCCGGCTTCATCATAAAGCTCCAGTAAACCATCGAACTCCGTGCTCTCCAGGATGATGTTGACATGCGTGCTGGTCTCGACCTGGAAATACCAGCTGTCGTAGGTGCTGATGGACGTGAGCCGCTCATACACGGTTTCGCCTTCCAGAATGATATCGCTGCTGGTGAGGGAATTATAAGAAGCCGTGACCCCATTGAGCGTGATGATGCCTTTGGAATAGGCCAGCAGCCCTGACCCCTGGTTTTGGTCGAAACGGCCGTCAATGATGGTGATGGGGTTGGCAGAAATGGTGGCTTCGTTGTTTTTAAGGTAGGCTCCAGCTGCCAGGTTGTTCGAAGCCTCCAGGGAGTTCAGTGAAATTCCGCCATAAGAATAGATCACCATGCCTGGGTAGGAACCCTGAGTTAATGCGCCGTTGTTGTTGAAAGTGTTGGTCAATCCCGTGGAAGCCGTCAGGTTCACTCCAACCACGCCCAGTTCCAGGCTGTTGTTCACGTACAGACCGTTGTAGCCGTTCTGGTTGGCCTGCAGGTTGTTGAGGGTGACTATGCCGCCCGATTCGATATACAGACCATAATCGTGGTTGCTGTTGAATTGGTTAAGGATGTTATAAAGGTTCCTGATGTTGACCCTGCCCAATCCGACGCATTCGGCGCCGCTCAGCAGGCAGTTATCCAAAACAATCCCGGATGAGGCGTTGCTGCTGGCGTTCAGGTTGTTCAGGTTGATGTCTGCCTGCGTGGAAATATTGATGCCATCCGCGCCATTGTAAGAGAATTCACCGGTCAATGTTTTATTGGGGTTGTTGATCGTGATCACGCCGCTGCTGAGCGCGTTATCCACGAATACCCCCGTCTCGCCGTTTTCTGAGGCGCTGACGTACATCAGCGTGGCATTGCCGCCCGAAGTGATATAGATACCGTGCGTATCATTCTCATTGAAGGTATTCAACTGGTTGAAGAGCGTGGTGATGTTAATGATCCCCTTGCCCTGGCAGGCGCTGCCGCTGCTGACGCAGGTATCCAGCGCCAACCCCGAGCCGCCATTGCTGCCGGTAGTTACATTGGTGATCGAAATGTTGCCGCGCGTGGTGACCGCGATGCCGTTGCCAGCATTGTCGTTGAACTCGCCCTGGCTGCCGCTGACGTTGTTGGTGATGGTGACCATGCCGCTGTTCGCGCCATTCTCCACCAGAATGCCGTTCAGCCCATTCTCGGAAGCCGAGACGTTGGTGAGGAGGATTGGCGAGGGGGTTGAAAGGTGAAATCCGTTCAGGTCATTCAGATCGGCCTGGGTGGTGTAGATGCTTACGCGGCCTTTGCTGTTGATGTAGATGCCCGAGCCGCCGTTGTTGCGGAACACATTGGTGAAATTGGTCAGCGTGGTCCTGAGCGTAAAAGCCGCGCTTGAGTTGGGGGTATCGATCTCCAACCCGTGTCCCAGGTTGTCGTAGGCGCTGGTGTTGTTGAGCAGGATGGTTGAGCCGGCATCGATCACCAGGCCGCTGCCGCTGTTGCCCAGGAAGTAGTTGGCGCCATACCAGCCGGCCAGGGCCGGGCTGTTGAGCGTTATCAGGCCGGATCCGGCGCAAAGTCCCGTAGCTGGGTTGTATTGGCAGGTATCCAGCACGGCGCCATTCTGGCTATTATAGGAAGCATCCACGGTGTTGAGGATGACATTTTTCTTCGATTCGGTTTCCAGACCGTTGCCGGTGTTATCCTGGAACATGCCGCTGTTGATGGTGATGATACCGGCGCCGGAAGTGGTATCGATGAGCATACCGGGAATATCGAACGTGATTTCATTGGCATGCGCAGAATCGTTCAACGCCAGTATGTAATCGCCATCCAGGGCGCTGCTGCTTTCCAGCGTTTTGACAATGAGGTAATATTCGCCATCCGCGGTTAATGTGTAATTGATAATGGAATTCGTGGTGGTGCCGTCGATATTATCGTTGAATGCCAGCAGGGTATTGGTGGCCGCGTCATACAACTCCAGGTAGGTGTCGAACATACTACTTTCCAGCAGGATTTCCAGCACCTGTTCATTGCTGCCGGTGAAATACCAGCGGTCGCCGGTGAATTTATTATCTTCGTTCAGCCTTTCGTTGACCGATTCGCCGGAGCTGATCTGGCCGGTGCGAATCGAGCTGTGCGAGGCGCGCACGTAATTGAGGGTAACCGCGCCGGGGGTGGTGATTTTCAGGGCAGTGTTATCGTTGTAGTAAGCAAAGACATTCTGCATGGTAACGCTGGCTGGTTTGGTGGTGGTGGCGATCAGGCCATAGCCATACGAGCTGGAATACGGCGTAACAAAATTATGGTCGAACAAGCTGTTCTTGATGGTCAGACTGCTGAAGCCGTTGATCTCTGCGCCGTTGCCATTGTTGCTGCTGGCGGTGAATCCTTCCAGGGTGACCGCGCCGTTGGTGTTGAGATACAGCCCAACGTTCCAGGTCAGCTCCTGGCCGTCGTCGTTATGGTCAAACGAGCTGTTGGTGATATTGACCAAACCGGCCGCTGCAGCAGTGTTATCGATGCGCGCGCCGTCGCCGGCGTTACCGCGCGACTGTACGTTATTGACCTTGACCGTGCCGTTGTGACCGCTGACTGTCAGGCCGTTCCCGGCGGGATTGCTGATGTACAGGTCTTCCAGCACCAGCGCGCCGCTGTTATTGGTCAGCGTTACGCTGCCGTTGACTGTGAAGCCGCTCAATGTAAACCCGAGCGGGGTGTTGCTGATGGAGATGCTGCCGGTCAGGGTGACCGAACCGGAGCCTTCTCCGATCAATCCTTTCAGCCCGACCAGGTAGCCATTCCCGCCGGTGGCGTCGATGACCACATCTTCCTCGAAACTACCGGCCAACACATACAGCTTGCCGTCAGTCGGCACCAGCCCGGTGTCGATCTGCTGCAAGGCATAAGAGATGGGATCCTCATTCACCCAGCAGGTGCTGCCGTAAGCAGTGCCTTCCGGGCAAGCCGATTCGGATGCGACCACCGCGTACTTGATCCCGCCGGAAATCCACCAGGGATCGCTGGCGTCAATCGCTTTGGCACTTTCCTGGCTGGCCAGGTCCAAAGCTGTGCCGCTCTCGTCGATCACAACCAGCAGCGGGTCTTCGGCAATGACTTCCTGCTCGCCTTCGATTTCTTCCACGGCTAGCGGGTCTTCAACTGCTAACTCGCTGGTTTCGACCAAGGCCGGATTTTCAGTGTCGCCGGCTTGTGAGCTGCCCGGTTCCGCTTCGTCACCCGGCAGCGCTTCCTCGATGCTTTCGTCGATCGCCTCTTCTGGAGCTGCAACACCATCGGTTGCGGCTTCCGCCTGGCTGTCCTCCGCCTCGCTGTCCTCCGCCTCGCTGACAGTATTCTCCTCTGTTACGGGAATGTCGTTCGCCGGCGCATCGGGCGTCTCCCCTTGCGCGAAAGCGCTGCGGAAAGTCAGCAGCGCCATACAAACCGCGATCCCCAAAGCGAACGCGGCCATACCGGATATTCTTTTCATGATTTACCTCCAGCTAAACAATCCGTGCTATACGCTTCATCATCTTCATTCATCTTCGCCATTGTCCATCATCCACGGGTCTGCGGAAAATAAAAAACAGGCTGGCGCGCTGCCAAGCCTGCTTTTGCGGATTAAATGCAAAAAGATCTTCGGCGGCCTGGCGATCTTAGCGTTTGCTGTAGACCCATGGCTTTGCGTCCCCGGTTTTCGCCGGGTTTGCCTTATCGGATCAATTGTCTGTAAAATAATATACCATATTTGGGGTGAAAAACAACCCGAAAATGTGGGATTACTTGACGGCGGGGGAGTAAATGTGGCGAAAAAAGAACCTGGTTTTGGACCGGTTCTCGGTATCCCTGTTTTCAGGTGTACCAGTATCGCCGGAAAAATGGATCAGCATTTATTGAATCCCTATTCCTGTTTGCGAGATAAAATAGAAGAGTCACTTGTTCCATTGATGAATTCTGCTCATGATTAAAATCCTGCATTTCGCCGACGCACATATCGATCTGGCGCGCCAGGGGCGGCATGACCCTGCCAGCGGCCTGCCGCTGCGCGTGCTGGATTTTCTAAAATCCCTGGACACCATCGTGGATAGCGCCATCGCTGAAAAGGTCGACCTGGTGATCTTCGCCGGCGATGCCTACCGCGACCGCACGCCCGCACCCACCTACCAGCGCGAATGGGGCCGGCGCATCATGCGCCTTTCCTCCGCCGGTATTCAGACTTTGCTGGTGATCGGCAATCATGATGTTTCGCCTGCTTCCGGGCGCGCGCATGCCATGCAGGAGTTCGAGACTCTGCAGGTGCCCAACGTGCGCGTGATCAGCAAACCCTGCCTGCTCAAACCGGCCGACCTGGGCGAACTGCCGCTGCAGGTGATCGGCATCCCCTGGCTGAACCGTTCCGGCCTGGCGGCCGCCCTGGCGGATGAAAAAGAGGATTCGCAGGATATCGTCGCCAGCATGGAAGAAAATCTGACCCTGGTGATCCAGAATTTTCTGAACGAACTCGAACCGGCGCTTCCAGCTGTGTTAACCAGCCATGCCACCGTGCAGGGCGCGGTTTACAGCAGCGAACGCTCGATTATGCTGGGAGCGGATTTTATTTTGCCGGGCTCGCTGGTGCGTGACGCGCGCCTGGATTATGTGGCCCTGGGCCATATCCACGCGCACCAGGACCTGAACAAAGATGGGAAACCGCCCGTGGTGTATCCGGGCTCGATCGAACGAGTCGATTTTGGGGAAGCTAAAGAGCAGAAAACGTTTGTGGTTGTGAACCTGGAAAAAGGAAATGCCGCGCTGAAGTACCACATCTTACGCGGCAGGCAATTCTTCGACCGTTCCGTGCGCGTCAAGAACAGCGAAACCATCAACGAAGCCATCCTGGATGAGTTCCCCGCCGAAGAGAATCTTCGCGATGCCATCTTCCGCCTGATCGTTTATTACCCGCGCGAATGGGACGCGCTGATCGATGAGCCGCGCATCCGCCAGCGCGCGGAATGTGCCTTTGAATTCCATCTTATCAAACGGCCATTGCTGGAAGCGCGCCTGCGCCTACCGGAGGATCAGAGCATTACCTCTATTTCCCCGGCGGAATTGCTGGAGATGTACTGGAAAGTGTTCCCGGGCCAGAAGATGGACACAAAAAAAATGGCTGAGCTGGCACGGGATATTTTCCAGACGGTCGCTGAAAGCGGGGTGGCGGAAATCGAAGGACAGGCGAAATTGGTATGATCCCGATCAAACTCACCCTGCGGGGTTTCCTCTCTTATCGCGAAGAAACTGTCATCGATTTTGCCGGGCTGGAAGTGGCTTGCATCTCCGGGGCCAACGGCGCCGGTAAATCTTCCCTGTTCGACGCCATCACCTGGGCTTTGTTCGGCAGGGCGCGCCGCAATGACGATGATGCCTTGATCAACGATGCGCTAAAAAAGACCGATAAAGGCGGCTGCCGCGTGGTTCTCGAATTCGATTACGAGGCGAACCAGTATCGCGTGGAGCGTTATAAAGAAAATGGAAAAGCCACCCAACTGGAATTCCAGGTGCGCGCCGCCGAGGGTTGGAAAGCCCTGACCGAATCCGGGCTGCGCGCCACCGAAGAGCGCATCCGCGAGGCGCTGCATCTCGATTATGATACCTTTATTAATTCCGCGTTTTTCTTGCAGGGCAAGGCCGACCTGTTCACGCAGCAGAACCCCGGCCGGCGCAAGGAAATTCTCGGCAGCATCCTGGGCCTGGAAATCTGGGAAGCTTACCGCGAAGAGACAGCCCGCAGAAGGCGCGCGCAGGAGGGCGAACTGGCTTTGAAGCACAACCTGTTGAACGAGATCCAGGCCGAGTTGGCCCAGGAATCTGAACGCAGGGAAAAACTGACGCTGTTTACCCAATCGTTGGAAAAAACCGCTGCGCTACGCGCGGAAAAAGAAGCGAGTTTCAACCGACTGCAAACGGAATCCCAACGTCTGAAATCCGACCAGGAAAAACTGGATATGCTGACCGCGCGTCTGGACGCCGACCGGCGGCGCGCGCAGGACGCTGACGAACAGATCAACCTGCGCCAGGCGGAGCTATCCGCCAGCGAGGCGGTGCTCCAGCGGGAACAGGTCATCACGCAGGCCTACCAGGCCTGGCTGGCGTTGCGAGAAAATATGGGAAAATGGGATGCGCTGGCTGAGCGCTACCACGCTGTGCAATCCGACCGATCCCGTTTGGAAGCCGAACTGCAGGCTGAAGAAGCCCGCCTGCGCCAGGAACAACGCTATCTGCTGGACAGGCAGCAGGAGATTGAGAAGATACGCGGGCAGCAGGCCGCCCTGCAGAAAGAAATCAGCGCGGAAAAACGTAAGCTGGATGAACTGGAAGCCGCTCTGAAAGGCCTGCCATTGGTGGAGGAAAAACTTTCCACGCTGCAGGCGGCGAATTCCGAGCTGCGCGCCGTGAACCTGCGCCTGAAAGACAGTATGGATGAGCTGAAAAGAGATATCGCCACGCTGGAATCCGCGGGTGGATCGCAATGCCCGTTATGCGGGCAATCGCTGACCGCGGAGCATCGCGCGGACATACTGGCGCAATTGAACCGTCAGGGCAAGGAAGCCGGTGAACGCTTTCGCGAGAATTCGCGCCTGGTAAAAGAGAATGAAGCAGAGCAAGCCGGCCTGAAAGACAGGCAGGCGGAATTGCGCCGCCAGCAGCCCGCTCTGGCCGCGCTCCAGCGCTCCTTCGGCCAAAAGGATCAGCTGCTGGCGACCTATCACCAGTCGCTGGAAAACTGGCAGCGCCTTGAAGAACCGCGCCTGCAGGAAATCAACGCTGTTTTGGAAAAGGCTGATTTCTCCGCGCCGGTGCGCGTGCAGTTGAGCCGCGCGGATGACTCCCTGCAAGCTTTGGGCTACAATTCCGCTGAGCATGAGCGCCTGCGGCGCGAAGAACGCGCCGCGCGGGATACGGAAACCGATTTCCGCAAGCTGGAAGCGGCGCGCGCGGCGCTGGATTCGCTGCGCCGCGAGATCGGCACGCTGCAGGCCGGCCGGTCAGCCTTGGTGCAGGAAATCACGCAAAATGAAAGCACGCGGGCTGAACTAGCCGCGAAGGTCGAGTCCGGCCGGGCGCTGCTGCCTGACCTTGAATCCGCTGAGGCGGAGTTGATGCTTCTGCGCCAGGAAGAAAACAGCCTGCGCCAGCAAGTGGGCGCCGCGCAGCAAATGCTGGATGTGCTGGAAAAGCAGCGCCAGCGCCAAGCCGCAATCGAGCAGGAAACCGCCGAAATCCAGAGCCGCATCGCGGATCTGAAAGCGCTCGAAACCGCCTTCGGCAAAGATGGCATCCCGGCTTTGCTGATTGAGCAAGCACTGCCGGAGATCGAAATGCAAGCCAATGAAGTCCTGGATCGCCTTAGTGACGGGCGCATGTCGATCACTTTTATAACCGAGCGCGTGTACAAAGATAAAAAACGCGAAGATAAAAAACAAACCCTGGATATCCTCATCAGCGACTCCGCCGGCCAGCGCGAATATGAATTGTTCTCGGGCGGCGAGGCTTTCCGCATTAATTTCGCCATCCGCCTGGCGCTCTCGCGCGTGCTTGCCGGGCGGGCAGGCGCGCGCTTGCAAACCCTGGTGATCGATGAGGGCTTTGGCAGCCAGGACGCCGAGGGCCGCCAGCGCCTGATTGAAGCCATCAACCTGGTGCGCCGGGATTTTGCGAAAATACTGGTGATCACACACCTGGATGAGTTGAAGGACGCATTCCCATCCAGGATCGAAGTCCAAAAGACAGCCGCAGGTTCGACTGTGGAGGTTTTTCCGTGATGAAACAGATACCCGTCAAGGTTGGCCTGCAGCAGCGCGTGCTGCCCTCTTACCGCGTGCCGTTCTTCGATGCGCTGTCCGAGGCTTGCCCCGCAGGGTTGAGTATCTTCGCCGGCAGCCCGCGCGCGGATGAAGCCCTGGATAGCGGGGCGCTGCCGCTGAAAGCTGCCTATTACCGCGCCCGCAACCTGCATCTTTTTAAAAAGATGTTTTACGTTTGCTGGCAGCTCAATCTTCTCGACTGGTTGAAAGATTGGCAGCCGCGCGTTTTGATCATGGAAGCCAATTCGCGCTATCCGGCATCATACAGCGCGCTCGATTGGATGCGCAGCCGCGGCGGCAAGCTGATTGGCTGGGGATTGGGCTCGCCCATCCCCGCCGGAAAATTCTCGCGACTGCGCCTGAAACGGCGCAAGAAGTTCATCCAGCGCTTTGACGCGCTGATCACTTACAGCCAGGCTGGAGCGCGGGAATACGCCCGGCTGGGTTTCCCCGCTGAACGGATTTTCTGCGCGCCCAATGCCGTGGCGCCCAGGCCTGCCCAGCCGCCGGTGAGGCGCCCGGCGGAATATGCGGCCGGCAAACCGGTAGTCCTGTTCGTGGGGCGCTTGCAGGCGCGCAAGAAAGTGGACCACCTGATCCGCGCTTGCGCAGCGCTGCCTGGCGAAATCCGGCCAGCTCTGTGGGTGGTGGGGGATGGGCCCCAGCGCCCCGAACTGGAAACGCTGGCTGGGGAAATTTACCCGGATACGAAATTCTTCGGCGCGCAGCATGGCAGCGAACTGGAAACGATTTTTCAGGGCGCTGACCTGTTCGTGCTGCCCGGCACGGGCGGGCTGGCGGTTCAGCAGGCCATGTCCTTCGGCCTGCCGGTGATGGTCGGCGAGGCGGACGGCACGCAAGCTGACCTGGTGCGGCCGGAGAATGGCTGGGCGCTGCAAAAAGATGACCCTGAAACGCTGGCGCGCATGCTGCAGCAAGCCTTGTCAGACGTGCGCCGGCTGCGGGAGATGGGCGCCGCGTCTTATCGCATCGTCAGTGATGAGGTCAATCTCGAAAAGATGGTCGAGGTATTTGTAAGCGCCGTGAACAGCGTGTTGGAGGATTGAATGCATATTCTGCTGGTTGCTGACGGGCGCAGCCCGATCACGCGCGATTGGCTGCGCATGCTCTCCGGCCTGGATTGCCGCATCTCGCTGGTATCCACTTATCCCTATGAGCCAATTCCGGGCATCCAACACCAGTTCACCCTGCCGCTGGCTTTCAGCGCCATGTCCGGCAGCCAGGTGGCTGGCCCGGGGGGGCGGGCGCAAACCCTGGCCAGGCGGGCGGTGGCGCACCTGCGCCCGGCTCTGCTACGCGTGCGCGCGCTGGCCGCCCCGCTGGCGCTTTCTGGATTTCAGAAAGAATTTTTGCGAATTGTACATGATCTGCAGCCGGATGTCGTGCACGCACTGCGCATCCCTTTTGAGGGCATGCTGGCTTCCGTTACACCGCATCCTGTTCCGCTGATCCTGTCCATTTGGGGCAACGACCTGACCTTTCATGCGCGCACTTCACCGCTGATGGCGCGCCAGACCCGCAAGGCGCTGCGCCGCGCGGATGGCCTGCTGGCGGATGCCGAACGCGACCTGCGTCTGGCGCAGCAATGGGGTTTGCGCCAGGGCGTTCCAGGTGCGATTATGCCGGGCAGCGGTGGGCTTGACCTGCGGGAGATCAACCGCGTGCTGACGCTGCGCGTCGAGCAGGTGTACCGCCTGCCGGAGGACCGCCCAGTGGTGGTCAACCCGCGCGGATTCCGCCCCGGCAGCGTGCACCAGGAAATATTCTTCCGCTGCCTGCCGCAGGTGCTGCGCGAGTTTCCGGACGCTTATTTTGTGTGCACGGCCATGCAAGGCCAGCCGTTGGCGCAGCGCTGGGTGCGTGAATATAAATTGGAAGAGCATGTGCTGCTGCTGCCGTATTTGGAGCAGACCCAATTATGGCAGTTGTTCTCGCGCTCGCAAGTCTATGTTTCGCTTTCCAGCCACGACGGCACACCCAATACTTTCCTGGAGGCGCTGGCCTGCGGCTGCTTCCCGGTGGTGGGCGATATCGAATCGCTGCGCGAGTGGCTGCAGGACGGCCGCAACGGGCTGCTGGTCGATCCGCGCGATCCGGCCGCGGCCGCGCAAGCCATCCTGCGCGCCCTGCGGCACGCCGAATTGCGCCAGCGCGCCCGCCAGGAAAACATCCGCATGCTGAAGCAGCGGGCCGAAATTCAAAAAATCAGGGAACAAATGAACGTTTTCTTGAAAAACGTGCTGGCAGGTTGAAAAGCTAATAAAATATACAAAACTTAAATAGTAAGCCTGTATATTGAAGTCCGCGCATCTTTTTCCTATAATGTAATCATGATGGTTGGATCAGAAAACTGGTTCCGACTGTCGGGAGGGCATGATGAAAAGGGTTGCGGGTGTTGGCCGGGGGCTGGTTTTACTTCTTTTTACGCTGGCGTGCACGCTTTCATTCTCAGGTGATCAAAAAGATGAACTGAATCCCACCCAGGTGATGCAAACCGTCGAAGCTTTGCATGGCGATTTGGGCCAGGCTGATTCCGCTTCCTGCAACCGCATCGCCCTGGTGGTCGACAAATCCCTGCCGGATGGCGCCAAGGTTGAACCGGGCGAGGCGCTGAACAAGCAATGGGAATTGGTCAACGGCGGTGATTGCACTTGGACTGCCGCCTACCAGATCGCCGAAGTTTCTCCAAAAGACCACAGCGTTATCCGTTATCATGATTTCAACGGATTCGCCCAGCCGGGCGAGGTGACCTACGCCGTGGTGGATCTGGAAGCACCCGAAGACAGCGGGAATCATGTGTTTTATTATATGTTGGTGGATGAACTTGGCCGGCCGTTCGGTTTTGGCGAGCAGGGCAACATGCCTTTCTGGATCGATATCAATGTGTCCACTTCTTCATCAAAGAAAGACAAGGATGATGAGGATGAGGATGACGAGGATTCCAAGCAGGCTTTCGATGAACAGCCGGATGAAAAACCCTGCTTGCTGCTTGGCAAGGTGCGCGATATCACCATGCCGGACGGCACGCAAATGGATCCTGGCGAGGAAGGCAGCAAGACCTGGGAGTTGACCAACGCCGGCACCTGCGACTGGGATGACGAGTTTGAAATCGTGGACGCGGGCGGCGATTTTATGAAGTCGGTCAAGAATAAAGAGATCGGCGAAAATGTCGATCCGGGTGAATCGGTGCGTGTGACCGTACCGGTCGTGGCGCCTGATGATCCAGGTACGTACTACAACTATTGGCGCATGCGCAGTTCAAGCGGCAAAACATTCGGCGGCGGCGAGGACGCGGACGCGGCTTTCTGGCTGAAAATCGTTGTAGTTGACGAGGATGAAGAGGCAGACGAAGAAGAAACCGAACCGGAAGAGGATACACCCTCCGGCCCCGTGACTGTCAATTGGGGCATGTCGGGCTTGACCGAGATCGGCCTGGGAAAATGCCCAACCGCCGCAGTTAATCCCCAATTTAACCTTACCTTGACAGCCAGTAAATCAATGACCGTCACCTTTGATTTCGATCTCAGCGGCACGCAAACCTACCCGGAGCCGCAGGTGGCAGTGAGCTGCAGCGAACCGGCCAATAATAACAATTATTTACGCGAATTGACTGCCGGCGTGCCGCTCTCGGTCAGCGTGTCCTTTACGAATTGCAATTTCACCAATTACGTGGAGGGCACCATCACCATGCATTTATATCAGAAAAAGTCACTGGGTTCAGTGAAGTTGGGTGATTATTCGATTTCCTATACCCATACCTGTGGGAAATAGATTTTATCCTTTCAGGATTTTTTGAAGCTCGGCGATCACTTGCTGGGTGTCGCGATATAGCAGGCTGGTAATTCCGGCGGCTTCGGCCCCTTTGACATTCACCTCGCGATCGTCGATGAATACGGCTTCCTCTGCCCGGCAGCCGGCTCTCTCCAGGGCGAGCTGGTAAATGCGCGGATCGGGCTTTAACAGCTTGAGATCGCAGGAAGCCAGGATATGGTCGAAGGCGCCTGTGATGATCCAATCTGTTTTGATGAAATCGTGCAGATGCGCCGGAAAATTGGTCAATAACACGGAAACGTACGATTTCCTGAGTTCACGTATATACCCCAGCAGTTCCGCCTCAACGTAAAAATCGTTCACGGCAAAACTGGCTATGACGTTTTTCTTTTCCTGCGGAAGGTTCAATTCCTCCAACAGAAAGGAATAAAAAACGTCGTCATCGATTTCCCCGCAGTCCCAACGGTTGTTCTCTTCACTGTTGATGACCCGCTCGATCATTTCCACGGGCACGTCCAGGCGATCGGCCAAGGTGCTGTTGAAATCACCTTTGACCGTATGCAGCAGCACGCCGGCGAAATCCCAGATGACAGCTTTAATGGCCATTGGGATACCATTCGCTTAGATGGGCGTAATCATTCAACCGCACCGGGATGCAGCGCCCCATTTCATCCACCGATATTTCTGTGATGCTGCAAGGATAGGAGACGTAATAGGATTTATTGCCGCGCAGGCTGTTCCCCAGGTAGGATTCAAGGATGACGCCCAACACGCCCGAATGCGCCACGATGATGATGTTTTCTTTGCCATTCCCGGAACGTACTTTTTCCCATTCCTGCGTGATGCGTCTTTGAAACCGCTGCAGCGATTCGCCGCTGACTAGCCGCACGAAAGACATCCAGTAGTGGTCGCACCTTTCCAACCAGAGCGGGTAATCTTCCATGGTGTCATCGCGGATCTTTTTCCCTTCCATCCAGCCAAAATCGATTTCACGAAATCCTTCAACCGGCTCGGGGGTCAAACCGACAATCTGACCGATGATCTCAGCGGTCTGCATGGCGCGCGTCAGCGGGCTGCTGAGAAGGCGGCCGGCGCTTATGCCTCTCAGCGCTTCAGCGGTTTGGGCAGCCTGGCGCAGCCCGTTATCGTTTAAGGGGATATCGGTGATGCCATGCAGAAGCTGCTGGTCCACCCAGGCGGTTGTACCATGTCGGATGAGAAAAAAAGTTGCCAATACAGGTTCCTTATGCGTTCGAATGGGTAGATTCTACTATTTTCTATTATTGCTGGCGGTGATTCATGAATTTAGTGATTTGATTGTTCATTTCCAGGCGGTCGGTGTACAGGATCGCGTGAATTCCGGCAGCCTGCGCTCCTTCTACATTCCTTGCGCGGTCATCAATGAAAATGGTTTCGCTGGCCTGGCAGCCCAGCCGCTCGAGCGCGTATTGAAAGGCCGCCGGCTGAGGCTTGATCATCCCGATCTCGCAGGAGATCAGGATCTCGTCGAACGCGCCGTTTACCTGCCAGTGGCTTTTCATCATTGGGCGCAGTTCGTCGGAAAAATTGGAAAACAGGCAGGTCTTAACGTATTTATGGTAATTATGAACGTCTGTCAGGAGTTCCTGATCGATGAAAAATCCCTCAAAGAAAAAATCCCGCAGCCGTTGTTTATATTCCGGCGGTCGTCCGGCGGTTTCCAGGATGAAATCCCAGAAATCATCTTGCGTGTATTCGCCCAAATCCACCTGGTCGTTGAAGTCACTGAAAAGCGCCGGTCTGACCTTCTCTTCAGGCACTTCCAGCAGCCTGGCCAGCGATGCCGATATGCTTCCCTCGTTGGTACGCAGGATCACCCCTTCCAGATCCCAGATGATGGCCTTGATGGTCATAATGCCGCTTTCCCGTTCAGGTGGCTGATGCCGTGCAGAATGCCTTGTTCGATCCAGTCAGTGCTGCCGTGGCGGATGAGATAGACTCTGGTCGATATTGTGTTGTTTTTCATATGCCGGCAGATTCCAAAAAATATCTCCCGTGGGGAGATGCAGCGAATTATACCCGACCTTTATTTTCTTACAAAAGATTAACATCCCCACGCTTATCAATTCGGCGGCCTTGTGATATTAATTAACCAGTTAATTATAAACAGGTGAAATGATGATCCCGACAGAAAAAGGCCGCATCGGCCATCTATTGATGAAAATATGCCGGGCCAGAGGAAAGATGGCCGATCAGTTCATGGAAAAGAGCGGTATCTTCCACGGACAGGGAATGATGCTGATGTTCATTTCCGCCCATGAGGGGCTGACCCATTCGGAAGTTGCCGAGCTTCTGAATATTTCACCGGCCGCGGCAACCAAGGTGATCAAGCGCCTGGAAGAGGAAGGCTACCTGCAGCGCAGGCCGGATGGCAGCGATGAACGCGTATCGCGCGTTTTTCTGCGGGAAGAGGGGCGCGCGGTGATCGACGGGATCCACCAATCTTTCAATCGTTTGGACGAAAAAACATTTGATGGTTTTTCAAAAGTGGAATTGGAGAATTTCAGCGCATATCTAAAACGAATTCAGGAAAATTTACGAAAGAATTGAACAGGTTTTCATCCTTATTGAAAATATTAACCTTTTGGATTCAATGAGAATTTATCGAAATCAGATGGAGGTTTGGTTTGTTAAAGAAATTGGCAGTTTATATCGGTATATATAAAAAATACGTCCTGGCTGTGCCGGTTTTCGTTTTTCTGGACGTCATTTGCGAATTAAGCATGCCGCTGTTGATGGCGCGCATCGTGGATGCGGGCATCCCGGCCGGCGATGTGGCTTTCATCACCCGTACGGGTGTTTACATGATCCTGCTGGCCTTGGGCGCTATCACCTTCGGCGTTCTGAACATGAAATCCTCGACCACCGGCAGCATCGGTTTTGCCGCCAATCTGCGCAATGCCCTGTTCGAGAAAGTGCAGCAATTTTCTTTCAGCAACATCGATCAGTTCAGCACCTCATCGCTGGTCACGCGCCTGACCAATGATGTGAACAACCTGCAGACGACCTTCATGATGGCTCTGCGCATGCTCACGCGCGCGCCCATGATGCTGGTGATCGCATTTTTTCTGGCCTGGCAAATCAATTCGCAATTGGCGCTGGTGCTGGCGATTGCCATCCCGGTGCTGGTAATCAGCGTGGGTTTGATCATCAATACCGCCGGCAAGCGCTATACCGCCATGCAGGAAAAGGTTGATAACATCAATCGCGCGGTGCAGGAGAATTTGATCGGTATTCGCGTGGTCAAATCTTACGTGCGCGAAGATCATGAAAAGCAGAAATTTGGCGAAGCCAACGACGGCTTCACGCGGGCCGCCATCCATGCCATCAACCTGGCCATTCTCAACATGCCGGTCATGATGCTGGTGCTGAACTCAGCCACCATCGCCATCATCTGGATGGGCGGCAAGATGGTATTCGCGGGCACGCTGGGTACTGGCGAACTGATCAGCTTCATCAACTATGTCTTCCAGATCTTGATCAGCGTGATGATGATCTCCATGATCTTCATCATGTACGCGCGCGCTGAAGCCAGCGGCAAACGCATCATCGAAGTGCTGGATGCCCCGATCGATATCTTCGACAAACCGGAGATCGCTTTGGATAACCATCCGGCTGCCGATCAGGCAGTGCTGGCGGCCTCCGGTTCCGGGCAGGCGCCGCTTGTCAGCGCCGGCAAGGTGGAATTCCGCGATGTTTCGTTCAAATATACCCTGACCGGCAGCGGCGAGAGCGTGCTGCGCGGCCTGAATTTCACCATCCGACCCGGCGAGGTGATTGGGATCGTGGGCGGCACAGGTTCCGGCAAGTCCACCCTGGTCAACCTGATCCCGCGTTTATATGAAGCTACAGCGGGCAGCGTGCTGGTCGATGATGTGGACGTACGCGATTACCGCCTGCAGGACCTGCGCGCCGGCATCGGGGTCGTGCTGCAGATGAACACGCTCTTTTCCGGCACGATCCGCGAGAACATTTTATGGGGCAATGAGCATGCGACGCAAGAAGAAGTGATCACGGCTTGCAAAGACGCCCAGGCACATGATTTCATCATGTCCTTCCCGGAAGGTTACGATACCATTCTGGGGCAGGGCGGCGTGAACGTATCCGGCGGCCAGAAGCAGCGCCTGTGCATTGCGCGTGCCATGCTCAAGCAGCCCAAGATCCTGATCCTGGATGACAGCACCAGCGCGGTGGACATGGCCACTGAAGCCAGGATCCGTGAGGCCTTTTACCACAACCTGGCAGATACAACTGTGTTCATCATCGCCCAGCGCATCAGCTCCGTGAGCGGCGCCGACCGCATCATCGTCCTGGATGACGGCCGCATTTCCGGCATTGGCACCCATGCGCAGCTGCTGGAGAATAACTCGATCTATAAAGAAATCCATTCTTCCCAACAGGAAGGAGTTTTGTCGCAATGAACCAACCCAGAAAAGAGATCCGCGCCCAGCAGCCGGACGGCCCGCGCCACGGGCCGGGCGCCATGCCGGGTTTCGGCAAACCCAAAGATACCAGGAAGACCATCCAGCGCTTGTTGGCTTGCATGGCCGGCAGGAAATTCCAATTGCTGCTGGTCGTGCTGATGATGCTGGTCAGTTCCGGCGGCTCATTGGCCAGTAACTACCTGATCAAGCCCTTGATCAACGATTATATCCTGCCGGGTAATTTCGAGGGGCTGGCGGGCGCGCTCTTCGCCATGGGAGTGATTTTCCTGGTGGCTCTGAGCGCGTCTTACGGGCAGAGCAAACTGATGCTCAATATTGCCCAAAAGATGACCAATACCATGCGCCGCGACCTGTTCGCGAAAATGCAGAGCCTGCCCCTGAAGTATTTCGATACCCACACGCACGGCGAATTGATGAGCCGCTACACCAACGATATCGATAACGTCCAGATGGCTTTCGAGCAGAGCCTGGTGCAGCTGGTTTCCAGCACGCTGACCTTTGTCGGTTCGGTGACGATGATGCTGGTGCTCAGCCCGCTGCTGTTTATCGCCTCGGCGGCCATCCTGGCGGTCATGTTCTTTTTCGCGCGCTTTTTCACCAGCCGCAGCGGCAATTACTTCAAAGCCCAGCAAAAGAACCTTGGCAGCCTGAATGGCTACGTGGAAGAAATGGTGGATGGGTTGAAGGTGGTGAAAGTCTTCAATTATGAGGATAAAGCCAACCAGGAATTCAGCCAGCGCAATGAAGAATACCGCAAGGCAGCCACCAGCGCCAACTTTTTTGCCGCGGTGATCATGCCGGTGGTGATGAATCTCAACAATATTTCTTACGCTGCGGTGGCCATGCTCGGCGGGCTTTTGACCGTGGCGGGCCGCTTCGATGTCGGTTCACTGGCTTCCTTTCTGCAATACACGCGCCAGATGGGCATGCCCATCACCATGATCTCCAACCAGTTCAACACCATCCTGGCTGCCCTGGCCGGAGCGGAGCGCGTGTTCGAGGTCATGGACGAATTGCCGGAAGTGGATGAAGGTTCGGTTACCCTGGTGGGCGCCAACAAGGACATGGAGAATTTCGTGGAAGTCAGCCATAATGGTGTGCATCCCACCCACTGGGCCTGGAAGGTGCCCCAGCCGGATGGCTCAGTACAGTATGTTGAACTGAAAGGCGACGTGCGCTTCAATGATGTAACCTTTGCCTATGAACCCGGCACGAGCGTGCTGCGCAAGGTTTCCCTGTATGCCAAACCCGGCCAGAAGATCGCCTTCGTGGGTTCCACCGGCGCCGGCAAGACCACCATTACCAACTTGATCAATCGCTTCTATGATATCGAGCAGGGCAGCATTACTTTTGATGGCATCGACATCAAGCGGATGAAAAAGGATGACCTGCGTAAATCGTTGGGCATGGTGCTGCAGGATACGCATCTATTCACCGGCACGGTCATGCAGAACATCCGCTACGGGCGGCTGGACGCCACGGACGAGGAATGCATCCAGGCTGCCCGCCAGGCCAGCGCGGATTCTTTCATCCGGCGCCTGCCGCAGGGTTATGAGACCATGATCACAGCCGATGGCACCAGCCTGTCACAGGGGCAGCGCCAACTGCTGGCCATCACGCGCGCGGCAGTGGCTGATCCGCCTGTGCTGATCCTGGACGAAGCCACCAGTTCGATCGACACCCGCACTGAGCGCCTGATCGAAAAGGGCATGGATGCCTTGATGAAAGGTCGCACGGTGTTTGTGATCGCCCATCGCCTCTCAACCGTGCGAAACGCCAACGCCATCATCGTGCTGGAGAATGGCGAAATCATCGAGCGCGGCGACCATGACGATTTGCTGGAACAGCAGGGCCGGTATTACCGCTTGTACACCGGCCAGTACGAACTGACCTAAAGTAAGAAGCGAAATTGGTCGTCGGGCAGATAAAAGAATTGCCCGACGTCTGTCACCCTGAACGTAGTGAAGGGTCTCGGCATACCAACCGAGATTGCTTCGTCGCTTCGCTTCTCGCAATGACAAATGATTGGGTGGAATTCCACCTGTACTCTCTTTCTCGATTACCCCCATTTTTTTCTGTCTTTGCGAGGTTTGCGCAGCAAACCGAAGCAATCTCGACCCTATGAATAAATTACATCCTTGTTGAATACCCGCCGGGTAAAATCTCACCTGCTTGCTTTTTAAGCATCCTCCTGAGGAAGGGTCTCGATTGCCAACCGGGATTCTCTCCCAAGGGAGTGCTCCGCGATCTTCACTGCGATCGTCAGCGCAGACTGAGCATCTGCCCTGTAGGGTGGGTTGGTGTTTTTCCAACCCGCCGTTCTTAGCGCTGCTCCGGCGCCAGGTGCCGTGTATCGTTCAAGCGGATCACCCGGGCAGTGCCCGTGTCATCCACCTCTAGCTCGCTGATGCTGCATGGCTGCAGGTGGAAGCGGCCGCGCTGCTTGCGCTCCTCCGCGCTCAGCAGTCCACCGATCAGGTAATGCAGAAGCACCCCATGCGCGACGATCAGGATCGTCCCGCGCGGGCAGCGCTGTTGAATGATCTGCCAGCTATTGGCCGCGCGCTTTTTCACCTGCGCGAAACGCTCGCCGCTGATCTGGATCAGCAAGAACCTGGCCAGCAAAACAATGTATTGAATAAATTTTAATTTCCCGTTGGGGGCGTTGAAATCCCGGCCGCCTTCCAGCCAGCCGAAATCGATCTCGCGTAAATCTTCAATGATCACCGGCTGGCAGCCGCGCGCCTGGCAGATGGCCGCGGCTGTCTCACGCGTGCGTCCCAGTGGGCTGCAATAGACCGCGTCGAATTTGATCCGCTCGAGTGCCTGGGCGGTCTTTTGGGCTTCCAGCTGGCCGCGCGGGCTGAGCGGGCTGTTGGAAGCGCCCTGGATTTTGTGGAGCTCCATCCATTCGGTGGTGCCGTGGCGTACCAAGTATATCGTCTGCATAGCCCTCTATTTTAGCGGAAAAAAATTTTTAGAGGAAAAACTGGCTACTTTCGGTCATTCGTCTTGAGGCTGTTGAAAAAATAAGCAAAAGGTGAAATAAACCCGTCCAATTTGATGATTTTCAGGAATATAGGTTTGAATTCAGCCTGTTTTTTCCGCTTAGCTCATTGTCCAAATCCTTTTTTC
>Ga0172371_10003486_pt1 | contig 24326 bp, 16 predicted proteins | sample Lak12m_FD_114543 | JGI IMG/M metagenome (GOLD analysis project Ga0172371, IMG submission 114543) | Freshwater microbial communities from Kabuno Bay, South-Kivu, Congo - kab_022012_12m | ecosystem: Environmental > Aquatic > Freshwater > Lake | place: Democratic Republic of the Congo: South-Kivu... | reverse complement strand
TCATCCTTCATCCTTCATCCTTCATCCTTCATCCTTCATCCTTCATCCTTCATCCTTCATCCCTCATCCCTCGCCCCTCCACCCGCACGTCGACCGCCAGGGTGCCGGAGTTATCGTCGAGTTCCGCGGCCGAATCGTTGATCCGCAAGAACAGGGTGCCCGAGTGCTTCGGCGTGAGCTTGGCCCGCAAGCCGACGGGGATGGGCGCGATCAACGGGCTCGGCCCCGGCGACGAGGTCTCGGGCCGCACGGCGGCCAAGAGAATCCCCAGCGGCTGGCCGCGATAGTAGCGAATCGACACTCCGTTCGGCTCGCACCACCAGACCTGTGGCTTGTTGGCCACCTGGTAGCGGCCTGTTGCGCGGAGCCGGTACGTCGTGTCGGCCTCCAGGAGGAGCCCGCTGTTCTGCCACCCGCGATCGGCGCGGATCGTCACCCGGTCGCCCGCCGGTGAGAGCGGCCGGCCGGGGCTGAAGTCGATCGCCGTGCGTTTCAGGTCGTAGCCGTATTCCAGGTCGGCCACGAACACCTGCCACTCCTCGGCAAGGTGATCCCAGTCGGGACCCAGGAGTCGGCGAAACCGATCGGCGAAGTCCGGCTGGGGCGCGAGCCTGGGAAGCGTGCGGAACCGCGACTGGTAGCGAGGGTGCCCGTCCAAGAGCGCGGCGATTGCCCAGCACCAGCCGTAGGGCTCGCGTCCCGGTTGGGTGGCGGGGTTGTAGGCGAGCACGTCGGGGAGGCGTTTTGCGTGGTGCGCGGCGAAGGCGTCGCGCACGATCTTGATGCGGCCCCACATCGGCACGTCGTCGCGGCTTGCCGGGAAGTAACCCAAGGTGAGTTGGCCGTCGCTCCAGCGGTGCGTTCCTAACAGCTCCGCCATCCCCTCCCCGTACCATGGCGGACCGCACGAGCCGAGGAGCGTGTTCATGAAGCTGTGCACTCCCTCGTGCAGCAGCAGGTGGCGGCGGTAGTAGTCGCTCGACTGCTCGCAGACCCACAGGTCGTAGTTATACGAAAAACCCGTGTCGAATGACGGGAGTGTGTCGGGCAGCAGCGTCAGGCGACGGAACAACGGCTTGTCTTTCATAAGACAACCGGTCACGTGCCAGTCGGCGTGTTCCGTGGGACTCACGCCGAAGTACCGGCACCATTGCGGAAAGGCCAGGTCGAACACGCGGGGGAGCTCGTCGACCGCCGGCATCGACCCGAGGTCCGTCAGGAGCGTGATGTGCTTGCCCGGCAGTTGGCGGATCCCGGCAGCCGTGGCAGCCGGGGTGATGCGAAGCGTCGGCTCTGCGGCGGCCGCAAACGGACGGCTGCCAAGGACAAAGGGCAAGGTGTAAAGTGCAAAGTGGAGAGTGCAAAGTGCAAAGTGCAAGATACTCTCGTTCCCACGCTCCGCGTGGGAACGTAGGGGCTGGCCGCTCTGCGGCCGGGGCGAGGAAGGACGCAGAGCCTCCTCAAGCCGGCGTTCCCGCGCAGAGCGTGGGAAGGAGGATGAATTACTCCGCCGCGTGACCACGCATCCCCTCCCAACTCCCAGTTGCACCCGCCCAACCTGCCCACTACGCTATTGTACGTCGCTTGTAGCCGGTTTGGACCAAGGGGAAAGCAAACAGGAGTCTGTCTATGAATACCACGTTGCGAGGGTTCTGCGGAGGGGTGCTGCTGATCGCGGCCTGGATGACAGCCGGTGCGGGTCGCGGCGACGATTCCGCCGCCGTGAAGAAAATCTTCGCCGATCCGCCGCGGCAGTACGCTTCTGCTCCGCTTTGGGTGTGGAACGACATGCTCACCGAGGAACAGGTGAAGGGCACACTTCGAGACCTCGCGGCTCAGAAGGTCAAGCAGGCGTTCGTGCATCCCCGGCCGGGCCTGATGACCCCCTATCTCGGAGAGGACTGGTTCCGCCTCTGGAAGGTCGCGCTGGTGGAAGCCGAGCGTTTGGACATGAACCTCTGGATCTACGACGAGAATTCCTATCCCTCCGGGTTCGCCGGCGGCTGGGTCCCGGAACTGATGCCCGAGTCGCGCGGCCGCGGCCTGGCGTTCCGCGAGGCGAAAAGCGTCGAAAAGCCGGGGCCCGAGGTCGTGGCGGTCTACCGCCTCACCGACAAGGGGTATGAGAACGTTACCCAAAAGACCCGATTGGGCGAGTTGGGCAAAACACTGCCGCAGGCTCGCTACCTGGTGGCCTCCGTGGTGCGGGCGGGCAACTCACCCTGGTACGGCGGCCGCTGCTACGTCGATCTCATGTACCCCGGCGTTACCGAGAAATTCCTCGAAGTGACCCTCGATGCGTACAAGCGGGAAATCGGCGACCAGTTCGGCAAGCGGGTGCTGGGCTCGTTCGCCGACGAACCGAACATCCGCCCGGCCGGCGGCCTCCCCTGGACCGACCACCTGCCGCAGGAATTCAAGAAGCGATGGGGCTACGACCTCTTGGACCATCTGCCCAGCCTCGCCCGGCCCGTGGGCCCCTGGAAGCAGGTCCGGCACGATTACTTCCAGGTCCTCCTGGAACAGTACATCGAGCACTGGGGCAAACCCTATCGCGAGCATTGCGAAAAGCTGGGGATCGCGTTCACCGGGCATTATTGGGATCACGAATGGCCCCACTGCGTCGGCGTGCCCGACAACATGGCCATGTACGCCTGGGAGCACATCCCGGGGATCGACTGCCTGATGAATCAGTACCGCGAGGATACCCACGCCCAGTTCGGCAATGTCCGCATGGTCAGGGAACTTGGCAGCGTGGCCAATCAGCTCGGCCGCAAGCGCAGGCTCTGCGAGGCCTACGGGGCCGGCGGCTGGGACCTGCGGTTCGAGGACATGAAGCGGATCGGCGACTGGCTGGAAGTGCTCGGAGTGAACCTTCTGGACGAGCATCTCTCTTACGTGACGATTCGCGGCGCGCGCAAGGCCGATCATCCGCAGTCGTTCTCCTATCACGAGCCGTGGTGGGACTCGTACCACGTCATGGCCCAGTATTTCACCCGGCTCACGGCGGCCTTGTGCCACGGCGAGCAGGTGAACCAGATCCTTGTCTTGGAGCCGACGACCACGGCCTGGATGTATCAGGACGATCCGGCCCATTCTGCTCAACTGAAGCAGGTGGGCGACACCTTCTTCGACCTGCTGATGGGCCTGGAGCGGGCCCAGGTCGAATACGACATCGGCTGCGAGGACGTCATCGCCCGGCACGGCTCGGTGGAGGCCGACACGCTTCGCGTCGGCCAGCGGGCCTATCTCCTCGTGGTCCTTCCGCCGAAAACCGAGACCCTCAACACCAAGACGATGGAACTGCTGGAGACCTACGCCAAGGCGGGCGGGCGGATCATCTCGTGTGATGCCCCGCCGGCGTTGGTCGACGGCCGCTCCAGCGACCGTGGCCCCAAACTCGCCCAGAGCCCCGGCTGGCAGCAGGTCACACCCGCGTGCGTGCCCGAGAAGCTCGCCCCGGTCTTGGGCGCGGACACCTTCGCTGTCCGCCGCCCGGCGGGCGACAAGGGCATCCTCTTCCACCAGCGGCGGCAGTTCAAGGACGGCGATCTGGTGTTCCTGGTCAACACGAGCATCGACGCGCCGTCGTGCGGCTACCTGGAATCGCGCCGGGGCACCAGCGCGCAACAGTGGGACTGCCGCACCGGCGGTATCTCTCCTTTCCCGTTCTCGGCCGAAGGGGGATACATCAAGGTCCCCTTGGAGCTGCCTCCGTGCGGCAGCCTGCTGGTATTTCTCTCCACCCAGCCGGGCAAGCCGGTAACGCCCGCCGCGGAGAAGGCCCACTCGATCGCGCCGCAGGGTCCGATCCGGGTCCACCGCCTGGAGCCGAATGTGCTCACGCTCGACTACATGGACCTCACGGCCGGCGGCGAAACCAAGAAGAACCTCTACTTCTACCAGGCCAACCAGACGGCCTTCCAGAAAAACGGGCTGGAGCGCAACCCCTGGGACAGCGCGGTGCAGTTCAAGGACGAGCTGATCTCCAAAAAAGTTCCGCCCGAAAACGGCTTCTCGGCCACCTACCGCTTCACGATCGAAGGGAGCGTGCCCAAGCCGCTGTGGATCGTGATCGAGCGGCCCGACCTGTACACAATTGCCTGCAACGGCACCCCGCTGGCCGCCGCCAAGGGGGCGTGGTGGCTTGACCGGGCGTTCGGCAAAATCGACATCACGGCCGCCGCCAAGACCGGCGAGAACGCGGTGACCATCAAGGCGTCGCCCTTCACGATCTACCACGAGCTGGAGCCTGCCTATGTGCTCGGCGACTTCTCGCTCAAGCCGGCCAATTCGGGCTTCGTGATCGCGCCGGCCAGGCCGCTTGCGGTCGCCAAGGGAGCCGGCTGGAACCAGCAGGGCCACCCGTTCTACGCATCGGGCGTTGCCTACGCTGAGACTTTCGAGGTCGCTCAGCCCTCGGGCCGGTACCGTGTGGCCGTGCCGTCATGGTATGGCAGCGTGGCCAAGGTGGTGGTCAACGGCAAGCTGTGTGGCCACCTCGTCGCCCAGCCGTGGGAGTGCGACGTGACCGACGCCATCCACTCCGGTTCGAACGCGGTGGAAGTGATCGTCATCGGCACGCTCAAAAACACCCTCGGGCCGCACCACGCCGGCACGAACGTCGGCAGCGCCTGGCCGGGCATGTTCCACCAGGGCCCGGCCCAAGGCCCGCCGCCCGGCAGCAGCTACCACACGCTCGGTTACGGATTGTTCGAGCCGTTCACGCTCCAACGCGTCGTCGATTGAGAGCAAACGCCTGGCGAACAAGGACTCCCCTCTCCCGCTTTTCGGGAGAGGGGCAGGGGGTGAGGGGACGCTGCGGTGATTGCCGTAGCCTCCGCTGGGAGAACCGAACCCTATGCGATCCGCGATCCTGATCCATCCGCTGGTCACCCTGCTGCTCTTGTCCCTCGGCTGCGGTCGCGCCGAGCCGCTCTCTGGGGCCGAGGGACTCCGTTCCACAACGTGCGAGTTCAACATCTACTGGCCGCCCAAGGACCCGGAGGAGGCTGTCGCGCAATCCGTAAGGCCGCTTCTGAAGGGCGTCCTGAACGTCGTCGCCGAGCAGCAGCCCCGCGGCGTGACTGCCCTTCGCCTAGCGGTCACGCTCAAGCGGCTGTCGGAAGAGGCCGATCGCAAGTCGTGGAACACCGCGCTCGCGTACTCCAACGTGGCCTGGATGGAAGAGGTCCGGGTCTGGGACGCGGAACACAAGTGGCTCTGGCCGAACCTGCCGTACCTCTTGCGAGTGCCCGGGAAGGAACGCGTGGAGCGCTACGGCGGCATGGATCCGAGCAAGCACGTGGACAACGATTTCGCAGCCGTGTTGATCCGCAAGTACGATGCCGCCGGCAAGGTCGAATCGGCCGAAACCAAGGATGCGCCTCTGGTGTCTGCCGAGTGGCATCCCGTGGGCATGGCGACCACGGATGGGCATGCGGTCGTCCATACGGCGAAGTCCGACGAGTTCTTGCTGCACCTGGGCGGAGAGTCGGGCCCGGCCCGCGGTCAGGTCAAGGTGTGGTTGATCTATGCCGATTTCCTCTGGGCCAGACCGCCTCGGACATGGCCCAAGGCAAAAGAGTTCGCCGGCGGAATCCTGGTTTATTTTGAAATCGACTGGGAGAAATCGCCGGGGCGTCCTTGCCAAGGCACCGTGCGACTGAAGCGACCGCAGGAGAGCACCGGGTTCAACTGGGTCAAGTGGGTGGTCAGGAAGCCGGATTCTGATCGCTCGGAGGCCCAGGTCCGGATTTCGGACAGAACGGACTAGGCCACGCCTCGCCATGGACCGCGAACCGTTCGTCAAGTACGTTTCATTGGTGCGAGAGCGGGTGCCCTCCTTCACGGAGTATCCGTTCTCGATTCCTGCGATTCAGCACCTCGACCAACTCGACCTGGGCGCGAGCGTGACGTTTTTCGTGGGCGAGAACGGAACGGGCAAGTCGACCCTGCTGGAGGCGATCTCCGTGGTCGCAGGACTCAATGCCGAGGGTGGGAGCCGGAATCACACGTTCCACACCCGCGATACGCACTCGATGCTCAAGGATTGCCTCCGGCTGGGGCGCGGCATACGGTCGTCCCGGCGAAGCGATGCCTTCTTCCTGCGCGCGGAAACCTTCTATAACCTATCGACGGAATGCGAACGCCTGGGGGTGGAATACGGGGGACGTTCGCTCCACGACCAGTCTCACGGGGAGTCGTTTCTTTCCTTGGTCTTGAACCGCTTCTTCGGCAACGGACTCTACCTGCTCGACGAGCCCGAGGCAGCCCTTTCGCCGCTGCGGCAGATGAGCCTGCTAGTGGCGATGCACGACCTGGTGGCGACCGGGTCGCAGTTCATCATCGCAACCCATTCGCCCATCATTATGGCATTCCCTGACGCGGTCATCTATCGCTTCTCGGAAACCGGCATCGCACCGGTGAAGTACACCGAAACGGACCACTACCGGATCACCAAGAACTTCCTCACCCGAACCGATTCCATGCTGCAACAACTGCTCGGGGGCGACCCGGACGACCCGACACGGCCAGTCCATTGAGGCATTCCATCAGGTTTCCGGAGGTCGCCGGCCCGGGCGTCGGAGGCGGTGAGAGGGCTGCCGAGCCGAAGCGACGGTGGGCCGGCGCTCCGCTTGTCCCACCCTACGGCCTGACTAGGCCAAGTACTTGCCGCCGGACCGTGATGCACCCGATGGGCTGGGACGCCTTCGGCCTGCCCGCCGAGCAGCACGCCAAGAAGACGGGCACCCATCCGCGCACGACCACCGAGCGACCGATCAGAACCCGATCTGGAAGTTCGCCGACATGAACGGCCCCGGAGCGACCTTCACTCGATCGTGCAGGTCGCTGATCTGGTTCTCTCCGGAACCGTAGTAACGGTCGAAGCTGTAACCAGCGTTCACGTCCAAGACGGCGTGCCGCCATAAGTCCCACCGAAGCCCGCCGATCAGCCGTTTCTCAAATCCCATGAAACGGTCGCTCACGTTCTCGCGGTCGGCCAGAAGGTATGCTTCCTGAAGCGACTCGAATCCGCCGTAGAGGAAGACCCTGCCGGATAGCCTGTAGGTTGCCCGGGCGGTCACGGTCGTTAGCGGCATGTAGAAGACGTTGATGGTCAGGTCTTCGGTCGGACGCCACACGACCATAGGCGGGAATCCAATGGAAACGTGCAAGGCATCCGAAGGGTTCCAGAGATAGGCGACGCCCGGAATGGGAAAGTTCAGGTTGCCGACCGGGGAGTACATCAGCGAGAATTGCCACGAATCTCGTCCATTCCTGACAGGTAGCTGCAGCGATGACATGAAGCCGAAGTCCAATTCATGGATGCTGTGGAAGGGTTTGTCGCTCGCGGACCCAAAGGTAATTCCCAACATGCCCGACCAGCCGTTGTCGAACTTGTGCATGTAGTTCGTTCCTAGGTGCACATTCCACAGATCGCTCGGAAATGGCCGATGGGAATCAGGCAATACGGCATCGGTGAAAAACATCGAATTTCGGACGCCAGCCGAGAGCATCAGGAAATCACCACCGCTGCGCCACAGCGGCACTGCCGCCGATAAGTTCTGCTGAACCAGTCCAAAATCTTGCCCGGCAGCGGAACCAGAAACAGGACGAGAAGGACACCATGTGGCGCCGTATCCTGGTCCACCCATTCCTCCGGGCCCACCCATCCCCGATCCGCCCATCCCGGGCCCACCCATCCCCGATCCGCCCATCCCGAAGCCGCCCATCCCAAACCCCTCAACCTCACTTGGGACGGGTTCGTCCTTTCCTGACACTGCTGGCGTCATCTCGGGCGGCGTGACCTCAATTCCGGTGGAAACGGGTGGTGTGACCTCAAACTCTGGGGACGCAGGCGGCGAGATCTCCGATGGGATGGATCCCGGCGGCGACACCTCGGGCTGTACTTCCTGGCCCAAGACAACGCCGGCAGCCAGAGCCACCGCGGCGAATGCCGTCCCAACGAAAATGTTCAGTCGCATGATTGTCTTTCGGAGGTCGGGATGATAGGCAATCAGTGCGCCGATCACAACGGCATTTCCGTTCGTGTTCGTCTGTGTCTTTGTCGTCGCAGTCCGCGGACGTTTGCGGTTGAGGGCAAGGGTTTCAGAGCCCCGGGGCAATCCATGTCTTGCGTCCGCATCCCCAAACCAGGATCGGGCTTCGCCTTAGGATCGGCCGGGGAATAACTGGCATCTTCGGCAGCTTGGGTGGCATGCCGTCACTCGGCGCAGCCGAGGGTCGGCATGGAAACCCTCGTGGCGGCGTCCATGCTCAGTGCGACGCTTCGCGTCGTGAGAGCATGCCACCCAATCCCGACAGTTGTTCCTTGGCCGATCCTTAGACGCCACGTTTCCCTTTCCGCTCCCCGCCCGAAGCGGTAGAATCACACTCTGTACGTTGAAGAACCCGTCCTTGGTGGGGTCGAAGATGCCTCGTTACAATCCCGCGGTCATCGAGCCGAAGTGGCAGAAGTCTTGGGAAGAGCACCGCACATTCAAGACGCCGTCGCTCCCCAAGGGCGAGAAGCTCTACGTGCTGGACATGTTCCCATACCCCAGTGGAGACGGGCTGCATGTTGGCCATCCGGAGGGGTACACGGCCACCGATATTGTCTGCCGTTACCATCGCATGCGGGGCCGGACCGTGGTGCACCCGATGGGCTGGGATGCCTTTGGTCTGCCCGCGGAGCAGCACGCCAAGAAGACCGGAACCCATCCGCGCACGACCACCGAGAAGAACATCGGCAACTTCCGCCGTCAGTTGAAGATGCTCGGGTTCAGCTACGACTGGGACCGCGAGTTGGCCACCACCGACGTCGAGTATTTCCGTTGGACCCAGTTCATCTTCCTCGTGCTGTTCGACACCTGGTTCGATCCGGAACAGCAGAAGGGCCGCCCCATCGCCGAGTTGCCGATCCCGGCCGAGGTGACGGCGGCCGGCGAAGAGGCCGTGCGGCGCTACCGCGACGACCACCGGCTGGCCTACCAGCTCGAGGCCCCGGTCAACTGGTGCCCGGCTTTGGGCACCGTGCTGGCCAACGAGGAGGTCCAAGGCGGGGTGAGTGAGCGGGGCGGCCACCCCGTGGTCCGCATCCCCCTTCGCCAGTGGATGTTGCGGATCACCGCCTACGCCGACCGCCTTGAAAGAGACCTCGACGGGCTCCAGTGGCCCGAGAGCATCAAGCTCTTGCAGCGGAACTGGATCGGCCGGAGCACGGGCGCCGAGGTCGATTTCTTCATCGGCACGCAGACGGCCGACGACGGCATGCCGTCGCAGGAGGAGTTTGAGTACTGCGTGGTCGATCGCATCGACAACGGTTTTGCCAAGAAGCCCGGCGACAACGTGCTGCGGATCTACACCACGCGGCCCGATACGCTTTACGGGGCCACCTACATGGTCATCGCCCCCGAGCACCCGTTCGTCAAGCGGCTCACCAAGCCGGGCCAGGCCGCGGCGGTGGGGGCCTATTGCCGCGGCGCGGCCTCGAAGAGCGACCTCGACCGGACCGACCTGGCCAAGGAGAAGACCGGCGTCTTCACCGGCTCCTACGCCGTGAATCCCGTCAACGGCAAGGCGATCCCGATCTGGGTGGCCGACTACGTGCTCATCAGCTACGGCACCGGGGCGATCATGGCCGTCCCCGCCCACGATACCCGCGACTTCGAGTTCGCCCAACAGTACGACCTGCCGATCATCGCGGTGGTCGATCCCGGCGCGGCGGCGGGCGTGGATCGGCAGGCCGTGCTCGAAGGACGCGAGGCGTTCACCGGCGACGGCGCAGCGATCAATTCCAGCCGCTTCAGCGGACTTTCGACCTCCGACTTCAAGCAGCAGATTGCCGACGATCTGGCCAACAAGGGGCTCGGGCGCGCGGCGGTCAACTACAAACTCCGCGACTGGCTCTTCAGCCGGCAGCATTTTTGGGGCGAGCCGTTCCCGATCCTCCACGAGCTCGACGCGGCGGGCAAGCCCACCGGCCTGGTCCGCGCCTTGACGCCCGAAGAACTGCCCCTCGACCTGCCCGCCGCCATGACGTTCGACGCCCAGCACGACACCCCCGAGCCGCCGCTCGAAAAGGCGCCCGAGGAGTGGCTCTACGTCACGCTCGACGGCAAGCGTTACAAACGCGAGACGAACACCATGCCCCAATGGGCCGGCTCGTGCTGGTACTACCTGCGATTCCTCGACCCGCGAAACGACCGGGCCCTGATCGATCCCGAGGTCGAGAAGGCTTGGATGCCGGTGGACCTCTACGTCGGCGGGGCCGAGCACGCCGTCTTGCACCTGCTCTACGCCCGCTTCTGGCACAAAGTGCTCTTCGACCGCGGCTATGTGGGCACGTCCGAGCCGTTTATGAGGCTCGTCAACCAAGGGATGATCCTCGGCGAGATGGAGTTCACCGGCTACCAAGACGCCGCGAGCCGCTGGGTCAACCCCGGAGCCCCAGCCCCCCGTCCCCAGTCCCTAGCCCCTACCCCCGTCAAACTCACACCCGACCAGGTCGAGAAGCAGGGCGAGGCGTTCGTGCTCAAGGCCGCGCCGGCCGTCAAGGTCGAGAGCCGGGCGTACAAGATGTCCAAGAGCCGCGGCAACGTGGTCAATCCCGACGCGGTCGTCGCCGAGTACGGGGCCGATTCGCTGCGGCTTTACGAGATGTTCATGGGCCCGCTGGAGGCCGTCAAGCCGTGGAGCATGCAGGGGGTCGACGGCGTGCGCGGCTTCCTGGACCGCGTGTGGCGCATGGTGATCGACGATCGGGCCGAAGAGGTCCGGTTGAACCCGGCCGTGCAGGACTGCGAGCCCACGGCCGAGCAGAACCGCATGCTCCACAAAACGATCCAAGCCGTGACCCGCGACGTGGGGCAACTCTCGTTCAACACGGCCATCGCCCGGATGATGGAATTCACCAACTATTTCCTCAAGAGCGAAGTACGGCCGAAGCGGGCCATGGAGGGCCTCGTGCTCTTGCTCTCCCCCTTTGCCCCACACATTGCAGAAGAACTCTGGCAAGCCCTCGGCCACGCCGCCACGCTGGCCTACGAGCCCTGGCCCGAGTTCGACGAAGCCATGCTCCGCGAAGACACGATCGAGATCCCGGTGCAGATCAACGGCAAGCTCCGGGCCGTGATCCAAGTGCCCGCCGACGCCGACCAGCGGGCCCTGGAACAAGCCGCCCGCGCCCAACCCAAGATCGCCGAAGCCCTCGTCGGCAAGACGGTCCACAAAGTGATCGTCGTCCCGAAGCGAATGGTCAACTTCGTCGTAAGGTGACTGGGGAAGACCGCGTCGAGAAGTGGCAACATGTAGGGCGGACGGAGCGAAGCGACGCCCGCCCCACGTAACTTCCATGCCGACCCTCGGCTTCGCCGAGTGACGGCATGCCACCCTCCACCCCACTCGACCCGATCAGTGGACCGCCGGAATGAACACGGTCCCGACAAGCAGCACCAGCGCGTTGGCGACAAGGTACCATCGCAGCGATCGCTGCGGCCGCACGACGAATACCAGTTCGAACGCGCCAATGCACAGCGCCAACCCCAGCGCGGCGAGCGTGGCCAACAACCCCAAAGTCGCGCAGGAGTCGGACACGAACCGCATGACGTTACGCGACGAATAGAACCATCGCGCATCGTAGGTGAGGTAGCTGGCAACCACCAATACCACACCGGCCACGGATAAGGCACGGTAGAGCGTCAGCAGCATCACGTCTACCGACTGCCTGACGCGACGCAGTTGCGCCCCGAACGAGGCGTCCGCAGTCCCTTTGCCGGCTGTCGAGTGATCTTTGGGGTGATCGCCCCTCCGAGCCCTCCGGGCCTTCCTCAGACTGATGAACATGGCGACGGCGAACGCCGCGAGCGCGGCGAGGAGGTAGCGCAGACCGGGCAACGTGCGTTGCAGGCGGGCGTAGAGGCTGCCTCCACGGCCGAAGCCCCAGCACACGGCCGTAGTCGCCGCCAGGGCGTAGTAGAGCCGGTTCCCGAGCAGGCGAGCGAGGATGAGTGCCGCGGCAATCGCGAAGGCCGGATAGGTCCGGCTGACGATGGCCGGGACATCGCCGATTGCCAGCGAGCTCCCGAGCGCCGCCGTGCTTCCGTAGGTCAGAAGAGCAACTGCTGCGAAGTACTCCAGGAAGTTGGCCAGACGGCCTCGAAACGCGAAGGACATAAGGAACATCACGCCCAGGACGAGGTGTCGGGGGAGAAAGTCCTGCCATCCGGCGAACCATGTATCCTGCCAGGCGATCGTCGCCGCAGCGAGCACGCAGCAGGCGGATAGAAAACACCGCTGCGAGCTGGCGTGGCGGCGGGCTGCCATGGCTTGTGCCACGGCGACAAACAGCACAGGCATGGCCCGGGCGGGGCCGAGCGTGTCGCAACCGTAGGTCTGGGGAGCCACAGACGCCAGGGCCAAAAGGGCGAAGGTGAGTGCGTCGATCCCCTCGGCGACACGCCGCAAGGCGGCCCAGGCGTAGAATCCCGCGCTCAGCACCAGGGTGAAGAAAAGCGGCGTGCCGCCGAGGGTCGCCCTGAAGTCGTCCAGGAACTCCAGCGCGGTCTCCTCATCGGCGCATGCGATGCCCGCCAAGACGAGTGCTCCAAGCGGCGCTAGCAACGCAATCCGCAGCACCAGCGGGGATTGAGCGACCAGCCCCATTTCCAGGAGCAGCACGCCCACGGCAAACAAAAGCAGCACCAGGAAATACGGGGCGAAGATCGTCGCCAACCCGCCCACTTGGTGCATGGAGACCGCGAGGTAGTAGCTTCGTGGGCCGACCGCAAGGGCCAGGAGCGCGAACAGGGTCCAAGGGAACCAGGGCCATGGCCACGGGCTGCCGTTGTCACGCACGTACTGCGGTCCCTTGCGGATCGCCGGCAAGAGCGAGAGCAGCACCACGCCGGCCGTCGCAGGAAACGCAAACACGACCCAAGGCACGGCCGGGTGCTGCTGGTCCATCGCGCCCAAGGCGACCGGATAGAGGAAGAACAAGGCCAGCATCAGGTAGTAAGGCATGCGCAGCCGGACGCCCAGGCGGAGCCCCAACCCCCGAAGTACCACTTCGCTCAACGCCACCGCAAACGCCAGGCCGGTGATCGAGCAGAGGACGCCCATCGCGAAGTGCCCGGTGAGCGCGTCGTCGAAGCTGACCGAGAGCCCCAGGAACATCACCACCGTCAGCACCAGGAGGCTCCGGCCGTCCTCCCACACCTTCCCCCAACGGACGACCAGGAAGGTCGTGCCGGCCAAGAGCAAGCTATAGGCCCCCAGACCGACCATCAACGTGGCCGTCTTGAACGCCCAGTAGTCCTTGGTGTAGCACGAACTCCATAAACCCCAGAAGAAGAGCACCGCGCTTGCGGCGTAGAAGGGGTTGCTCGTGTAGACCCAGCGAACGAACTCGCGCGTGCCATGCCGCATCACGATCGTGTCGGGCGGCGCGGCGCCGGGAACGGCACTTTCCGCAGGGGACGACTCCAGGGGACAAGACTCGGGCAGGCCGTTCATCGCGCACCTCCGATGCGATTGCCTTGCCCGCGGACCGCAGAGACTCCCGGCGCTGGCCCGCATTGCTCATCATCGTGGGGCAGATCGCCGATCTTCCCGGGCAGGTTGGCAACCTGCCCCACGCGACGGCCGGCGGAACCCGTGCCGGGCAGACCCCCCGACGGTCTGCGGAACACCCTCGCCCAATGCGCTGCTGACCCGGCGCGTACCAGAGAAGTCGGATGAGAGCGGCGGCCGGCTGAGAAGGAAGCCTCGCTTGCGCCCGGGGGCAAGCGAGGCACTATGATGGGGGAACCGCACTTGCTCCAAGTTCCCTCCCTGTCAGTGCGATAATCGGTTCCCGGGCCGAATAAAAGGACGGAGCCGTAGGATGATCGGATCAATCACGAACGCGGATTCTCATTGAACGCAGAGACCTCGACAATGTCAACCCCGGTCCCCGGCCTTCGCGCCGATGGACGAGGATTAGGGTTTTCCGTATCGCGAGGAGTGCCGTTCTCCCCACTGGTGCCGGGCATGACATTACGCTCGGGGAGGCTATAGCAGACGAAGTAACTGTTCAGCCCGACGGTCAACTTGCTCCCCGGCCACAGGCAGGCCTCTCTCACCCGCGACTCATTGACAAACGTCCCGTATTTCGAGCCGAGGTCGCGGACGACGAGAACCCCTTCCTCCACGTCGATGCGGCAATGATACGGACTCACGGTACACGCCTCGGGCGTCAGGGGCGCCCGAGCCGGTCGGGCAAGGATCACCGGGAACTGACGGATGAGAATCGCCTGGCGTCCCTGGCCCTGCTCCAATGGCATGAAGGCGACTTGCATAGACTCTCCCTCGGGGTCGGAAGCGGGCGGATGCGAATCACCCCCGTGTCCACCGCCATTTTCCTTGGAAGTGCAAGCCCTGTGCCACTTGCCGTGGCAGTGCCAGACGATCGCCGCAAATGACGCTCAGACAAGGAGTTGCGTCCAGAACCATTCTCCCCCGAGATGGCCTCAGTTGTTTCCCTAGTGGAGCGAGACGCGGCAGCGCGTGCCAAAACGCAACACCCGTGGGCCAATGGGGGGCAGGAGCATCGTCGGGCTGGCGCAGGGCAACACCCATTTCGATGCGTAGATACAAACGGCCTGTCCCGCAGGTTCCTTTCTCGGCGGCGGTGCCGGGCCGCGGGCGAGGGGTTGCGAGCTTGAAGAGCCCGGGGGTTGCAACCCCCGGGCTTATCGGCCTCGCACGATCAACTCCGGCACCTTGCCTTCGGCAATCCGCTTCAGGAGGGCTTGGGCCTTTTCCTTGGTGCTGTAGTCGGGATACTCGACCGGTTGGGTGACGCCGTGGCGGGCGAGCACCCGGGCCGATTCGAGCCGGGCCTGGCCGGCCAGATCGACCGCGGCGTTGAGCACGCGGAGGCATTCCTGGGGCGAGTGGAAGCCCATGCCGTTGTTGGCGGCCACGAAGTCCCACCGCATTTGGGCCCGGCGCACGAGGGAGCGGGCCGGCTTGACTTCCTCGTCGTTGGCGCCGGCCTGTACGGCGGCGGCCACGTCGAAGTGGGCCTGGCTAAGGGCGGTCTCAGCCCGGGTGCGGCCTTCGCGGACCTTGTCCTGGATCGCCTCCACGCGGCGGCGGATCTCCTCCTCGCCCCAGCGGTGGCAGACCGCGCACGAATTGGCGATGTTCAACAGCGGACTCCGGATGTAGTGGTCGGTCACTTTCACCCCGCCCTCGGTGCGGTACGGCATGTGGCAGTCGGCGCACGCCACGTTGCGGTAGGCGTGAATGCCCGTGGAGTAGATCTCGAAATCAGGATGCTGGAGTTTCACCATCGGGGTCTTGCTGATAGCGTGGGTCCAGTCGCTGAAGGCGAATGCCTCGTAGTAGGCCTCGATCTGCTCGATCTGCGCCCCCTTGTCCCACGGGAACGTGAGATAGTTGCCGGGGCCCTTGAAGTAGTATTCGACGTGGCACTGGGCGCAAACCAACGACCGCATTTCCTGATGGGAAATCTGGTTGATGTCGCGTCCCTGACGCTCGAGCGCCTCGCGCAGGGCCGGCCGAGTGACGGTGAGCTTCATCGTGTTCGGCTCGTGGCAGTCGAGGCAGCCGATCGGATGGGCAACCTCGCCCTTGAGATCGGGGAACGACTTGGAGTAGAACTTCTCCGGGCCCATGGAGTGCATCAGGCGAACCACGTCGGGGCTCTTGCAGGTCCAGCAGGTGGCCGGCGTCTTGGCCGTGACCCGCTGGGTGGCCGTCACGTCGTCGATCGCGTGTACGTGGCCCCGGGCCTGGCGATACTCCTTGGCGAAGCCGTAGCCGGCGAAGAGAATGACGTTGGCGGGGGTTTCTTCGAGATAGTCGCGGGGGAAGGAGCCGCCGTAGCGAGTCTTGGTGGTGCTGTCGAGCATCATCTTGTAGCGGTCGTACTCGCGGGGCCAGTTGACCCCCCACTTGCTGCTGTCGGTCTCCAGCGGGCCGATCGGCTCCAAGGGAGGCTGCTGCCTGGCTTCTTCGCGACGCTGGAGGATCGACGCGGCAAGGATGCCCAGGAGGAACGTGCCGGCCAAGGCTGCCAAAAACAAGACCCAACCGCGCCACGCAGGCAATTGCCCTCGGGCACGGGGCGGCGATGCTTCATCGTGGCTCATCGTGAAGCTCCAGGACGGTTTGGATACTCCACTGCACGTGAGGGTTCAGGGTTCAGGATTTGAGTGGAACGTCGATCTGAAATCCTGAACCCTGAACCCTTCGGGCGCGACCAACGGTCGCGGCCTTATGTTAACGGGCACGGCGGCCCGTGATCGTCGGCTCCTGACTTTGTTGGGTTGCGGCGGGCAATCGCGGCTGAAACACGCCGGGCGTGGCCGAGAGGCTTCGCGCCGATCCGTGCGGCACCTCGCGGTGACAGTCCCAGCACCGTAAGTCGCGGTCCGAGTGGGCCGATAACGACACGTCCTCAATCACCGCAGCATGGCAGCGTCGGCAGTTTCCTTCGACAACGGGGACAGCCCCTTTCGATAGCCGGATCACCTGCGGCTCCCATCGCATGGTGAACACGGTGGCGTGCCACAGGCCGTCCTTGGCCTTGAATCCATAGTGCGCGAGAAACGAATCGTGCGGCACATGGCAATCGTTGCAGGTGGCCACCTCGGCATGGCTGCTGTGCTGCCAGGTGACGTACTCGGTCGTCATCACGTGGCAGTTCATGCAGGTCTCGGGGGCGTCGCTCAGGTAGGAGAGTGCCCGGGAGATGTGCGTCACGAACAACCCTAGTCCCACGCACATCCCCAGGGCCAGGAATCACGGTCCCCGCCAGCGAACCGAGAGGAACCGCAACGTGAAAATCGCCGACAGCAATCGCCACAAGCTCGCGAGCATGATCGTCGATTGTCGTGTACGGGACAAAACGGGTCAACCAGTTACCCCCCCATGGCCGAGGCCAGATCCGCGGCAGCGTCGCGGCCTGCCAAGCGGAGGTCGTACGTGTCGCGGAGGATTTGGAACACCCTGGGGGAGAGGAAGGCGGGCGGATTCGGTCCGAGCGTAATCCCTTTCACGCCCAGGGCCAGGAGCGTCAGCAGCACCGCGACGGCCTTCTGCTCGAACCACGAGATCACCAGCGTGAGCGGCAGGTCGTTGACGGAACAGCCGAAGGCCTCGGCCAGACCAAGGGCCACCTTGATCGCCCCGTAGGCGTTGTTGCACTGGCCCATGTCCAAGAGCCGCGGCAGACCCAGCAGCGTGCCGTAATCGTGCTCGCGGATGCGGTATTTCCCGCAGCCGAGGGTGAGGATGAAGGTATCGGGCGGGGTGGCCTGGGCGTACTCGAGGAAGTAGTTGCGTCCCGGCTCCGCCCCGTCGCAGCCGCCGATGACGAAGAAGCGGCGGATCTTTCCCTCCTTGACCGCCTGAACGATCGTGCCCGCTAGGCTGAGGATGACGTTGTGATGGAACCCGATGGTCGAAGTACGGATCGGCGAGTCGACCAGGGGTTTGCACTGTCGGGCCTTGGCCACGACGGCGGAGAAGTCGTCGTCGAGAATCCGTTTCCCGCCCGGCACGGCGGTCGCCCGCGTGGTGAACACCCGGTCGGCATAGCTGGCCTTGGGAATCAGGATGCAATTGGTCGTGGCGACGATTGGACCCGGGAAATCGTCGAACTCCCGCCGCTGCTTCTGCCACGCCCCCCCGTAGTGCCCGGCCAGATTGGGGTGTTCGCGGAGCTTGGGATACATGTGGGCCGGGAGCATCTCGCCGTGGGTGTAGACCTTCACATCGGTCCCCTCCACCGCCTTGAGGATGTTCTCGAGGTCAACCATGTCATGCCCGGTCACGAGGATTCCCGGTCCGGCGACGGTACCCTCCCGAACGATGGTAGGCGAAGGCTCGCCGTACCGCTCGACGTGTCCGGCGTCGAGCAGTTCCATGGCGCGGAGGTTCTGGCGGCCGCACTCCAGGACCAGTTCGAGGAGGGCGCCGAGGTCGAAGTTCACGTTGGTCATGGTGGCGAAGAGGGCCTCTTCAATGAAGGCGTTGATCGCGTCATCGGTCTTGCCGAGTCGTCGGGCGTGGTTGGCGTAGGCCGCCATGCCCTTCAGCCCGTAGAGCAGGGTCTCTTGCAGCGACTGCACGTCCTCATTCTTGCCGCAGACACCGACGTTGTTGGTGCAGGCCACGCCGAGCGCCGTTTGCTCACACTGATTGCAGAACATTCTTGCTTCTCCAAAGGGGGTGAAATCGGGGGGTATGGGCCGCGCGGCCTGCACGGCGGCTGTGCGGCGTGGCAGACCTCCCGTATCCTAGGGGCTGGGGCGGTGGCAGCCCTTGATCCAGGTCAACCCGCGTGGAGAATCCGCCAGAATCTCAGAACTGCCGTCAGTGGGTCCCGCTTGCCGAGCGGGACCTTTCGTGGCAATGAGGCCCGAATTGCGGGAGGTCCCGCTCGGCAAGCGGGACCTACTTGGTATTCTGGCGGGTCGGTGAAGAACAATGGGCTATTCCATTTCTAGGTGTAGGACGGCCTCTTGACGGCCAGGAAAAGCCGTCCTACACCTAGAAGCGGGGGTTCGATGGCGGGCTTGAACGTTGCCGAAATTTTGTCCGGTTGCCGGCTGTTCTCCGGGGTCGATCCGCGGGGCTTTCAGCGATTGGCGACCATCGCGCGGCTCTGCCAGTTCGAGAAGGGGGAGATCGTCTTCCGCGACGGGCAGGATTGTCCGGGGGCGTACGTCGTGGGTAGCGGGTTGGTCCGCGTGTTCAAGACCGGCGCCAACGGCAAGGAACACGTCCTGCACATGATCGGGCCTGGAAACACGTTTGCCGAAGTGGCGGCCATCGGCGGATTCCGCTGCCCGGCCAGTGCCGAGGCCGTGGCGGCGACCACCTGCGTCCTGTTGCCGCTGGGCCCGTTTCGCAACCTCCTGGAAACCGACCACGACCTCTGCCGCGAGATGATGACGGGCATGGCGGCCTGGGTGCGCCATTTGGTCGACCTGATCGAGGACGTCGTCCTCCGCGATGCCGCTGGCCGGCTGGCCCGCTACCTCCTCGATGCCGAAGCCGACGCCTCCGGCGTGGTAGAACTGCCCACACTCAAGCGGCACGTGGCCAGCCACTTGAACCTGACCAGCGAGACCCTCTCGCGGACGATCCGGAGGCTTGCCGAGGCGGGCCTCATCGTCGAGCCCGATCCGGGCCACGTGCGGCTCTTGGACCGCGTCCGGCTCCGCCAGGTGGCGGAGGGAATGATCGCCAACCTCTAAGCGGCGTTGCACGATTGCGGGACAGATCGGCGACTCCGAGCCGGGCCGACACGGCCCGGCTCGGAAGTCCATGAACCGTGCAAGTCTGTTTCGTTCCGGCGCTCGGTCGCTTCGCTCCGTCCGCCCTACAAACTTGCCGCTTGCCCTTGGCGCTTTACATTGTCCGCGGGGGGAGACTACCATAATACGCTGCGCAAGTTTGGCGCTCTTGGGAAAACGGTCTCCGGGCCGCAATCGGTCGGCAAGACGCCGTGCTCCCGCCAGGCTGCGAAGAGTGAAATCCTCTCACCTGCAACGGATGTAGGTCTATCCACCATGATCACTTCGCGAGATCGTGTCATCCGCGCGCTCCAACACGAGCCGATTGACCGCGCGCCCCGTGATCTCTGGGCGACGCCCGCCGTCGAGATGCTCCGCGGCGACGAGCTGGCGGAAATGAACTACCGGTATCCGAACGATATCGTTCGGCCCGACTTCCGTTACCCGCGCGCTTTCCGCGTCAAGGGCGCTCCCCATGAGGTAGGACAATACACCGACGCTTGGGGCTGTACCTGGGAGATCGCCCGGCGGGGCACATTGGGGGAAGTGAAGTATTCGCCGCTGGCCGACCTCTGCCAATTGGCGACCTTCCGGCCGCCGTCGGAGATCCTGGAGAAGGCCGACTTCGCCGCCGCAAATCGCTCGTGCGCGGCGACCTCGCGTTTCGTGCTGGCGTGGAGCGACGTCTGCCCCCTGGAGCGATTGCAGTGGCTCCACGGCGCCGAGGCCACGTTGGTCGACCTGGCGACCGGCGCCAAGCCGATCCGCGACCTGCTGGCCATGGTCCACGATTTCTACTGCCGCGAGCTCTCGCTCTGGGCCGCAACCGACGTCGACGGCGTGGTCTTCGCGGACGACTGGGGGACCAGCCAAGGCCTCCTCCTCCCGCCACAAGTGTTCCGCGACCTGTTTGGGCCGCTCTACCGCGACTATTGCCAGATCCTCCGCGCCAAGGACAAGTTCGTCTTCTTCCGCTGCGGCGGGAACATTGAGGCCATCTTCGACGACCTGGTGGCCGTCGGCCTCGACGCGATCCACTCGCAACTTTCCTCCATGAACCTCGACTGGCTCGCCGCACGGTTCCGCGACCGCGTGACCTTCTGGGGCGGGCTCGACTGCCAGCGGGTTGTCGCGATGGGCACGCCGGACGACGTGAAGGCCGCGGTCCGCCGGCTCCGGGCCGCACTCGACTTCGGCCGCGGCGGGCTGATCGCCCAGTGCCAGTGGGACGCCGACGCCCCCTTCCGCAACGTCGCCGCCGCCCTGGGGCAGTGGCTCGCCCCCATGCCCATGCACGCCCAGGCCAGTTAATGTTCGTTCCGATACACAAGATGTCGTACTGACAGCAAAGCTATCAACACAACACATGGTGATTACCGGGCGTACCGGATGAATCGGAGGGATCCGGACGTGGGATCTTCCGCCGTTTCCCTGCTTATGCGAGCAGCCGCGGACATGGCACGCCGATTGACTCGGTCGCCCCGCTGTGTTAAGTTTTGTGGAAATCAGCCGTTTGTACGGAGGCAACGATCGACATGGCACACGGACTGGACTACGGTCGTTATCAGCAGTACCTGAGCAGCGCTGCACATGACCTCGGCGTGCCCCGGGTTCGTTCGATCGAAGAGGCGAGAGTCCGGTGGGGTGTTCGCGACTTATCGCCGCTGGAATTCCGGCATTTGACGGATGCTGCCGCACAAGACGTTGGGCTTCGCGAACGCTGGCGGGAATGCCTCGAGCTAGGGTATCGTCGAGAGAAGCTCAGAGTGGAGGGCGAGATCGAAGATATTTTCGCCCACGTTCCCGTGGATGAACCGGTTTCAAGCGAGCGCGAAGACGCCGCGTGACTGCGGTCGCGGGCAACGCCGCGGCGCGTCCTTGAAGTAGAACATGATTCGCAGCGCTCTGGGATCTGCTTTGTGTTTCTCAAGCGCCCGCGCGAATTCTTCCTCTGTGCCAGATTGGGCCCTCCCAGTCGGCTGCCCAAACCGTTTCCACATGATCCCGAGAAAGATGTCGTAATCGCCGAGTTGCCTGTTGATCGCCTCCTGAGCGTCCGTTGCTCTGTCGGAATAGGCGTGGGTCTCCCATCTCACCAGATCAAGCCGCAGACGTTTTTCGTCGCTCCACGTATAATTCAACTCGTCGACGATGTCCCCCAAACGCCGTCGAGCGTCGGCCACATCTCCGGGCGACGCAACGAAGACCCTCAAGACCGTTTCTGCTCTGGCCATCACGGATGCCTCCGAGAGTTGGGCGGGGCGCCCCGGTGCCATGCTCACTCCACCGCCGGAAGCTCGGACAGGGCTTCTTCGATTTTCGTCTGCGGATACGCGTAGTCTTCCAACTCGCCGTTGAGGAAGCGGTCGTAGGAGGCGAGGTCGCAGATGCCGTGGCCGCTGAAGTTGAAGAGGATGCACTCCTCTCGCCCGGTTTCGCGGCAGCGGATGGCCTCGACCACGGCCGCGCGGATGGCGTGCGAGGTCTCGGGGGCGGGAATGATCCCCTCGGTCTCGGCGAACATCTTGGCCGCCTGGAAGCACTCCACCTGGTGATACGCAACCGCCTCGATCAGCCCCAGCTTCTTGCCCAGGCTGACCATCGGGGCCATGCCGTGATAGCGCAGCCCGCCGGCATGGATCCCCGGCGGAACGAAGCTGTGGCCCAGGGTGAACATCTTCACCAGGGGCGTGAGCTTCGTGGTGTCGCCGAAATCGTAGCGGTATTGGCCGCGGCTCATCGTGGGGCACGACTGCGGCTCGGAGGCCACGAAACGGATTTCCTTGCCGGCGATCTTGTGCCGGAGGAAAGGGAAGGCCAGCCCGGCATAATTGCTCCCGCCGCCCACGCAGCCGATCACCACGTTGGGGAAGTCGCCGAACATCTCCATCTGCTTCTCCGCCTCCAGGCCGACGACCGACTGGTGGAGCATCACGTGGTTGAGCACGCTGCCGAGGGTGTATTTGGTGTCGTCGCGGGCCACGGCGGCCTCGACCGCCTCGCTGATGGCGATGCCGAGACTGCCGGGGCAATCCGGGTCGGCGGCGAGGATCTGCCGGCCGGCTTGGGTCTCTTGCGACGGGCTGGGAATGACCGTCGCCCCCCACAACCGCATCATCGATCGGCGGTACGGCTTCTGCTGGTAACTCACCTTGACCATGAACACCTTGCACTCGATGCCGAAAAACGAGCAGGCAAAGGCCAGCGCGGTGCCCCATTGGCCGGCGCCGGTCTCGGTGGTCAGATGGTGGATCCCTTCGACCTTGTTGTAGTAGGCTTGCGGGACGGCCGTGTTGGGCTTGTGGCTGCCCGGCGGACTGTGGCTCTCGTCCTTGAAGTAGATCCGCGCCGGGGTCTTCAAGGCCTTCTCCAGGCCGGTGGCACGCACCAGGGGCGTCGGCCGCCATATCGCATAGATGCGCCGCACCTCCTCCGGAATCTCGATCCACCGCTCCTGGCTGACCTCCTGCACAATCAGCGCGCGGGCGAAGATCGGCTCGAGATCGGCAGGTCCGACCGGCTGCATCGTGCCCGGATGGAGCGGCGGGGGGACCGGCTCCGGCAAGTCGGCTTGAAGATTGTACCAAGCGCTCGGAATGTCGCTCTCGCTGAGTAACACGCGTTTCAGGTTCATGAAGGACTCCTCGACCATTTCGCAGCCTAGTGTCGTTCACCCAGGAATCTCCCTAAATTAGCCCGCGTCGTGACCTTTGTCGATTCCCCCCGTTTGGGGCTGTTGCCTGCACGTCGCTTGACCTCGGCACACAAGGCACGACTGTGCCGATTGGCTAGATTTTCTATGGGTGGTCGGTCCTGGCTCCTTCCGAGTATAGTAAGAAGTAGCGTTGGTGTTCGTCGTCGGCGAGGTTGGCCGTGATAGGGGTACGGCCTCCCGGCGCGTCTGCGGTGACGGCAGCCGCAATTAGAGAATCGGCGAGAACGGCGGGGCAACAGACCGAAGGTAGAATGGACGGGCTCAACATGGAAATGAACGGTCCTGACATCTTCGATAAGCTGCGGTTGCCGCCGGAGTTGGACGCGTACCTCCGCGACACCAATCCATGGTGGGAGGGAAAACCGGGCCGTGTTTTGCCGCCCTATCGGCGTTGGGGGTTCGAGGCACTGCTTCGCAAGTTGGCGACTTCGATTGCGCCCGCGGTTGTCTTGCGAGGGGCACGTCAGGTTGGCAAGACCACACTCCAGGAACAGGCCATTGCTGATCTTCGCGGTGGGGGGGTGGATGCCCGTCGCATCCTGCGAGTCCAGTTCGACGAACTCCCGAGCCTTCGAGGCTTGCGCGAGCCGATCCTCTCCATCGTTCGTTGGTTCGAGAATCGGATCCTGGGGGCTTCCTTGAACGAGATGGCCCACGCCGGAAAGCCGGCCTACCTGTTTCTCGACGAAGTCCAGAATCTTGCCGACTGGGCACCCCAGATCAAGACTTTGGTCGACCATCACACGCTCCACATGGTCGTCACGGGGAGCTCTGCGCTGCGGATCGAAGCGGCCCGCGATAGCCTTGCAGGGCGCATCACGGTCCTGGAAATGGGCACCCTACTGCTTCGTGAGATTCTCGGCATGCGGTTCTCGACGAACCTTCCGCCGCTGATGCCTCAGAACGGATTGCACGGGCTCCTCGAACCCGATTTCTGGCACGAAGCGGTCCGAAACGGACAGGAGCACCGAAACGTGCGGGACTGTGCCTTTGCCGAGTTCTCCGCGCGCGGAGGTTACCCCGTGGCGCACGCTCATCCGGACGTGCCGTGGCCGGAGCTTGCCGACCAGCTCAATGAGACCGTCATTCGCCGTGTGATTCGGCACGATCTTCGGATGGGCGAACGCGGACGCAGACGCGATGCGCAGTTGCTGGAAGAAGTATTCCGTTTGGCCTGCAGGTATGCCGGCCAGGCCCCCGGCCGAGCGGTCTACGTGAGCGAAGTCAAGCAGGTCCTGCAAGCCAACGTGGGCTGGCAACGGATCCTCTCCTATCTGCGATTTCTTGACGGGGCCCTC
>Ga0172371_10003485_pt1 | contig 24328 bp, 13 predicted proteins | sample Lak12m_FD_114543 | JGI IMG/M metagenome (GOLD analysis project Ga0172371, IMG submission 114543) | Freshwater microbial communities from Kabuno Bay, South-Kivu, Congo - kab_022012_12m | ecosystem: Environmental > Aquatic > Freshwater > Lake | place: Democratic Republic of the Congo: South-Kivu... | reverse complement strand
TCGCCCGCTGCTGCCGGCTGAAGGCCGACGTCGTCCAACAGGATGAGCGGGAGACGAGCGGGCTGAGGGCCGCGCTCAACTACGGGCACACGGTCGGTCACGCGTTGGAGAGCCTGACCGGCTACGGCACGCTCTCGCACGGCGAAGCGGTGGCGATCGGCATGATCTGCGTATCACGGCTGGCGGAGCGCCTCGGGCGGATCGACGCCGCTACGACCGCCCGGCAGGTGAAACTGCTGGCCGACCTCGGTTTGCCCACGCAATTGCCGGAGGTCGATGTCAACGCAATCCTCCCCGCCATGATGCGAGACAAGAAGGTCCAGCACGGCGACCTCCGCTTCGTGCTCCCCACGCGGCTCGGACACGTGGAGCTCGTCGGAGGCGTGGACGCCGACGTCGTCCGCGCCGCCCTTGAACGAAGGTAGCCATCAGGTTTCAGCAGTCAGCTATCAGCTTGAATTGCCAACAATCGGCTGATAGGGCATACCTCTGCGTCCTCCGTGTCCTCTGTGGTGAAATCAGGGATTTACCACGGAGGCCACGGAGGGGGCTGTTGCAAATTTATTCGGATGGACCATAACTGACTGCTGATAGCTGATAGCTGATCGCTCTCATGAAAACCAACGCGGCTCGGGCCCTCGACAAGCTGGGCATCGCCTACGAGATCCGGGAGTACCCGGTGGATCCGGACGATCTCGGCGCGGAGAAGGTGGCCCAAGGCATTGGGCTCCCCCTCAACCAAGTATTCAAGACGCTCGTGGTTCGCGGCGACCGCCGAGGTGTGCTCCTGGCCGTGGTGGCCGGCGACGCAGAGCTCGATCTGAAGGCCCTGGCCCGGCTTGCCGACGATCGCAGGGTGGAGTTGGTTCCGCTCAAGGACGTGCAGCCGCTCACCGGTTATATCCGCGGCGGGGTCACGGCCCTGGCCTGCAAGAAGAACTACCCCGTTCTTGCCGACGAGCAGATCCGGATGTACGAGCGGATCGCCGTCTCCGCGGGGATGCGCGGGGCTCAACTCCTGCTCGCGCCGGCCGACTACCTTCGGGCCACCGGCGCCACCGTCGGCGCGATCGCCCGGCGCGGGGCAGATGCCTGATGCGGCGGCGCCGTCGCAGCGGGTGAATCTCGTGAAACGGAAACGAGGCACAATCGTTTGGCCGGAGGCATAGCCATGAGACGATGCTGCGTATTCATGTTGATCGTTGCGTGTGGCCCGATACGGCTTGGCAACGTGGCGGCGCACGGGTGCCCATGGTCAGAACTCAGGGGTGGATCGTGTGCCACTGCTTGGCCGCTGCCGCCAGAGAGATTGAACGAAGTGGAGACGTTGTGCCGGCAGCGGCCAAGCAGTGAGGTCCGGGAGCTTCGAGCGAGTCGCCGCGTCGCCGCGGGCGCTCTTGCACGGCCGGAGGCTTTCGATCATCATGCGGTCAGACGCTCTGCACACTGCTTGCCCGCTGTCGGCGTAGAGTTCTCAGGCTGTCCACGACGTATTGGCCGACAGCGGGCAAGCAGTAGCACACGATCGAAACGACTCGCTCACCAGCGCACCCGCGCGAGTTTCGTGACACGGAAGAAGGCCTAATCGCTTTGGCCGGAGGTATTCCCGTGAGACCACGCTGCGTACTCGTCCTGATCCTTGGCTATGGCCTGTTACAATTCGGCAGCATGGCGGCGAACGCCGACGGCGGAGGCGCGGTGGAGAATGCCGGCAACCTGGTGCAGAACCCGAGTTTTGCGGAGGGACTCGCACACTGGACCCCGGAGCTGCTCGGTGATGCGGCAAGAGTTGAGCCGGTCGCCGACGCCTCGGTTTCTCGGACGGGGGACGGGGCCTCGCTCAAGATCCCGGCCCAACTCAGCAAGCGGACTCGCGTGCACCAGATCGGCCTCCGCCGGGACTTGAGCGTCAGGAAGTACCGTTTCTCGGTGTGGACCAAGGCAAAGAACCTTTCGGCCGACTGGGTGGCGCGGTTCGGCGTCGAGCAGTCCAGCGGGACCCGGGTATTGACCACGCTTCAGAATCGACACGTCTCGTGTGCGGCGATCGGCGACTGGGGGCGCACGGTCATCGAGTTCGAGCCGCCGCCGAAAACGGAGGAGTTCTCGGTGTACCTGGGTGTGTGGTACGACGGCAAAACCATGCCGGCGCCGCCCGACGGCGAGGGGGCCGTGTGGTTCGACGACGTGTCGTTGAGCCCCGTGCTGGACGAGGCGGCGCTACGACGAGCCCAAAGGGCCCCTCAAGGAGTCGCCGTCGAGAGCTTCCACCCGCTCGGCCAGCGCGGCCTTTTCCTTCCCGGCGAGCCGATCCGGCTCTCGCTGGTCGGCAAGAACCACGGCGTCCGCCGCGCCGACCTCGCCGTCGCCGTCGAGGTGGAGGATTTCCAAGACGCGCCGGTTGCCCGGCAGACCGATCGGTTCGCGGTGGAGGCCGGCGCGGCATTCGAGCGGTCCATCGAACTGGCCCCGCCGGCGCGTCGAGGCTTCTTCTGCGTCAAGGCTGCTTTGAAGCAGGAGGGGCAACCGTCGACAGCGGCGGCAACCGGATTCTGCGTCGTCCAGCCCGTGGAGGACAAGGATCCCTTTTTCGGAATCGACCCCAACGGCCTGACGACGGACCTGTTGGACGCGATGGGGATGATCGGTGTCGGCAGCCTGGGAATCCATGCCCCGTGGGGATTGTCGAAAGAAGAGATGGCCGACGCCCGCGGGGCCATGGAGCAGCGGGTGGAGGAGCACTTGGGGCCCATGCTCCGGTCCAAGTTCAATCTGGTGGGCTACGTGAAGATCGACCCGGAGTTCCACCCGCAGTGGATTCGGCAGGAGACCCGGTCGCGGCGGGAGAAAGGGCTGTTTCCGTATCCCGACGCCTTGTTCCAAATGCTGGGCGACGCCGCGGAAGCCGAAGCCTCGCTGATGAGGGCCCGCGTGCGCACTTGGATCATCCAGGAAGAGATCGATGCCTGGGCCAACAACCCCAACGCGCCTGGCGGCAGCGGCATGTGCGAATTGGCCAGGCACGTCCTTTCGACGCGCGTCATCTCGCGGCGTCTGAAGAAGGTCGATCCGGGCTTCGTGGTGGCGGGGTTGAGCGTTTGCGGCGACTACCGGTCCGATCCGCCTTACGCGTTGGTCCGGCGTTTCTTGCCCGAGTTGCGCAGCGATCTGGACCTGCTGGCTCCCGACCCCTACTGCGGCGCCTACGATTTCACCACCAGCGTGGTGAGCGGTCCGGAGTTGGGCCGCTTCCGAGCCGCCCTTTTGGAGACGCAACGCCTCCAGACCGATTTCGGCAAGACGAAAGAGCTGATCGTCGCCGAGAAGGGGCTCGGCGTCGCCTACCACGCCTTGCCCGACGACTCCACGAACAAAACCATGGCCAACTTCACGGCCCGGAACCTGATCGTGGCCAAGTCGGTCGGGCCGGTCCGATTCTACAGTCTCTACCTGGCGGCGGGCTCGGCCGCGTGGCACATTCAACAGCGCGGCTATCCTTCCGACGACGAACACCCGATGGCCGACTTCGGCCTATGGAAGCGGACGCTGGATAGCCGCGGCCGGCAGTACTACCAGCCGCGGCCCGTGGTGGCGGCCTACGCCAGCGTCGCGCGGATCCTGGCCGGCGCCGTGGACCCCGTCGAGCTTCGCCTGCGAGACGAGTTCCACGGCTATTTGTTCTCCCGGAAGGGCCGCACCGTCGTGGCCCTGTGGACCACCGCGGGCGAGCCCCGCCGCGTACGCATCGCGATGCCGGCGGACTGCGAGCTATGGGACCTGATGGGCAACGCCCGCGCCGTGCCGGCCGGCGAGGTGGAGTTGACCCTCGACCAGTCGCCCGTGTTTTTGGTGTCGCCGGGCAACCGCAAAGCAATTACGGCGGCTATCGAGCAGAGGCAAAGTCGCTGAGACGTCGACGAACCTGGCGCACAGGTTCCCCTGCTCAGAATTCAGGAGTGATGCGTGTGCCACTGCTTGGCCGCTGCCGCCAGAGAGTTGGAACGAAGGGAAGACGGTGTGTCGGCAGCGGGCAAGCAGTGGCACACGATCGACACGGCCGGCCGACCACGCGCGCCCGTAGAAGACCAGCCGCGGCGTGTTGACTTTCATGCGGTTGGCCGCGACACTGGGCGGACACGCTGCCCGGAGTGGACCCGGGCAGCCCGGACGACACCTCCGGCATAGGAGATCTTGCCGTGAGAACTTGCCTTGTTGCAGCGGCTTGGGTCGTAATTGTTCTGGTCGGGACCATGGCGGAGAGCCGTGGGGCCAAGATCGAAATCTGCGTAGCCCCCGGTGGAAACGATTCCGGTCCGGGGAGTGAAGCGTCGCCGCTGGCCACGCCGGCCGGGGCTCAGAAGGCCGTGCGGCAACGGGTCGCGGCCGGACTGGACGGGGACGTAACCGTCACCCTTCGTGGCGGAACGTATGAACTGGCCCAGCCGCTCGTGTTCGGGGCGGAGGACTCCGGGTCCGAGAAGTTCGCGATCACCTACCAGGCAGCGCCGGGAGAGGAAGTCTACGTCAGCGGCGGCTCGCCCATCACCGGATGGAAGCCCGGCCTCGGCGGGATCCGGACCGCACAGGTGCCTGGCGTCAAGGAAGGGAAATGGTACTTTCGCCAACTGTTTGTCAACGGCCGCCGAGCCCTCCGGGCCCGCTCGCCCAACGCCAATACGGCCGATCCGTACTGGCAGCTCACGGGAGCGGCGCTGTCGGCTGACCGGAAACGCTACACGCTCTCGCTGGCCGCCAAGGGCCTATCGAGCTGGAAGAACATTTCGGACGTGGAAGCGGTGGTCTTCGGCAACTGGGAGATTACCCGAAAGCGGTTGGAGAGCGTCGACGTGAAGTCCGGGGTGGTGACGCTCGCCCCGCCGCACTCGGAGGGGCACGGGGCAATCCGGCCCGGGCCCGGGCGCTGGTGCTACTTCGAGAACGCCCGGGAGATGCTCGATCAACCCGGCGAGTGGTATCTCGACCGCAGCACCGGCGTGCTGAGCTACCTGCCCCGGGCCGGCGAAGATATGGCCAAGGCTCGGGTCGCGGCCCCGCGCTTGGAGCGCTTGGTCGTGGTCAAGGGGACTCCCGACCGGCCCGTGCGCAACCTCCATTTCAAGGGTCTGAGGTTCGTCCACACCGATTGGGCGCTGCCGGCGATCGGCTACATGGGCATTCAGGCTTGCCATTACAGCACCCGAGACCACTGGGGCAAGGGCTGGGGCGTCATCCCCGGGGCCATTCAACTGGAGAGCGCGGTCGATACGACGCTCGAAGACGGCAGCGCATCGCACCTGGGCGGGTCGGGCATCGAACTCGGACCGCGATGCCGCAACTGCGCCGTGGTCGGCAATCGTCTGGCCGACATCAGCGGCAACGGCGTGATGGTCGCCGGGCCGAACGACGAGGCCCGGGCGCCGGCCGACATCCGCGTGAGCAACAACCACGTCCACGCTTGCGGGATCGGCCAGGCCGGGGCGGTCGGCATTTGGGTCGGGTTCGCCCGCGGGACCGTCGTGACGCACAACCTCGTCCACGATCTGCCCTACAGCGGCATCTCCGTGGGCTGGCAGTGGAATCCCCAGCCGACCGCCTGCAAGGCCAATCGCGTCGAGTACAACCACGTCTACGACGTGATGAACCGGCTGTGCGACGGCGGGTGCACCTACACCCTCGGCTTCCAGCCGGGCACGGTGATCCGCGGCAACCACCTCCACGACGTCAAGCGCAGCCGCTTCGCCCAAGGGGCTCCCAACAACGGCATGTTTATCGACGAGGGGAGCAAGGGCTTCCTGTTCGAGCAGAACGTGATCTACTCGACGGCCGACGAGCACGTCCGCTTCAACCAGTGCCGCCGCGATTGGCACACCTGGCGCGACAATCACTTCGGCGAACCGGCCGCCGTGGAGCAGTCCGGCCAAGAGACCATCGCCAAGGCCGGCCCCGAGCCGGCGTATCGTCAACGGTTGGGGCTCAAACAGTAGGGGACGTTCCCCGGTCCGGCACGCCCGAGCAGCACTTGCCGTAGAAGCAGCACAGCCGTTCTGAAACAGGAGACATGCCATGCGTCCTTTTCGCAATCTTCCGGTTTCCATGATCGGGGTCATGGTGGCGGCGCTCGGCGGTCTCGCGGCGGGCGCCGGGGGGGCTGCGGAAGTCCGCGCCGCGACCGGCGACAAGACGCCCCCGGTGAAGGTGGTCGCCGTGCGCCGGGTTTTCCACAACGGCGAGCACAACGCCTTCACCGACCTGGTGCTGCAAGGCGGCAAGATCAGCGGCGGCTTGTGCGTCCAGGTCGGTTGCGAGGATCTGGCGATCCCCGCGGAGCTGGCGCGGAGCGGCCGGTTCCTGGTCCAGGTGCTCGACCCGGATGCCGCACGGGTCGATCGGGCCCGGGGGCAACTTCAGACGCAGGGCTTGTACGGCATCATCTCCGTAGATCGGATCGGCTCTCCGACCCGGTTGCCCTATGCGGAGAACCTGGTCAATGTGCTCATCGTTCGCAGCGGCCGGCAGCCCGGCGGGGAGTTTTTCGCCGAGATCGCCCGGGTATTGCGGCCCGGCGGGCTGGCCATGGTCCCGACCGGACAGGCGACAGAACGGGGGCTCAAGGCGGCCGGGTTCCAGGACGTGAAGACGGCCGCGACAGACCCCAAGTGGCTTGTGGCCCGCAAACCCTGGCCCGCCGCCATGGACCAGTGGTCTCACCCGCGGCACGGGCCGGACGGGAATACCGTCTCCGGCGACACGCTCGTGGCCCCGCCGCGACGCGTCCGCTGGATTGCCGGGCCCTCGCGGGAGAGCAGCCAGTTGGTCACCGCCGCAGGAAGGAACTTCTACGCCGACACGCTCGCCCGCGACAGCTTCAACGGCCTGCGCCTCTGGGAGCGCCCGCTTCGGGCCCGCGGTGCGGCGATTCCCGTTGCGGCAGGAGACTTGCTGTTCGTCGTGGCCCAGAAGAAGCTCTTGGCCGTGGACGGGGCGACCGGCAAGACCATCCGCGAGTATCCCGAGGCCGGCACGCCGGGCGACGTGATGGTCGCCGACGGCGTGCTCGTGACCGTCGACGGCCAATCGGTCCGTGCGATCGAAATCGGCCGGACTTCCGAAGTCTCCAAGACTTCGGAAGTCTCCGACGGCCGGCTCCGCTGGAAATATGGGGCATCCGAGCCCCGAGGCGTGGCGGTTGACGGCGGCGCGGTCTACCTGCTCAAGGGGTCCGTGCGCCGCGGCGAGAAGACCGCGGTGGTGAGCCTCGACGTGGCCACCGGCCGCGTCCGCTGGCAGAAGGACGATTATCCTTGGGCGTCCAAGATCCGGAGGATCGTTTGTCACCACGGCCTCGTGGTGTACGAGGTCTCCACGTTTCGCGACGAGAAGGTGGGCAATGCGATCCACGTCGCTTCGGCCGACGACGGGCGACTGCTTTGGAGCCGCGATTTCGTGCCCGGCATGAACCACACGAAGCAGGCTCGGGCAATGTTCGTGGGCGATCTCTTGTGGGTGCTGGAGAATCGGAAGTGCGTAGCCCTCGATCCCAAGACCGGAAAAGAGGAGCGAGGATGGCCGGCCGGATTGTGCCATTGCTTCCCGCCGGTGGCTACCAGTCGCTACATGCTCACGGGCGAGATGGAACTGACCGACCTGGCTACTGGGCAGCTCGACGCCAATCGGATCACCAAGGCGGCGTGCAGCCGCGATTACGGCTGGGTGCCGGCCAACGGGCTCATCTACGCCTGCCCCAAGCACTGCGTGTGCTGGCCGATGCTTCGCGGCTACGTCGCCATGGCGCCGGCTCGGCCGGGCGATGCCGTTGCGGCTGACCCCGAGCCATCCGATTTCGTGCTCGAAAAGGGGGCCGCCCCGCCGGCCGCCGGTTCCGCCGAAGCGGCCGACGCTTGGCCCTGCTATCGTCAGAACGCCTGGCGGAGCGCGAGCACGACCGCCCCGGTTCCGGCCCACTTGAAGACGCTTTGGACCGTCAAGCTGGGCGGCTGGCCGGAGGGGACGATCGCCGACGACTGGCGGGAGAACGACTTCGTGCGCGGCCCGGTAACACCGCCCGTGGTCGCCGCGGGCACCGTGTACGTGGCCCGGCCCGACGCCCACGAGGTCGTGGCCCTTGACATCCAGAACGGATCGGTCCGCTGGCGCTACACGGCCAACGGGCGCATCGACACGCCGCCGACGATCCATCGCGGGCTGTGCTTGTTCGGCACCCGGAGCGGCTGGGTGTACTGCCTCCGCGCGGCCGACGGCCAACGGGTGTGGCGGCTCCGGGCGGCTGCCAGCGACGAGCGGATCGTGGCTTACGGCCAGATCGAATCGGCCTGCCCGGTGCCGGGGAGCGTGCTCGTGGTCGACGACGTGGCCTACTTCGCCGGCGGGCGGCAGGCGCTGGCCGACGGAGGGATCCGGGTTTTCGCCGTCGAGCCGGCCAGCGGCGCGATCCGCTGGGTCAAGCGGCTCGACACGCTCCCCATGACCGATTTCTACGCCTCCATCGGCCTGGAGTTCGACAACTTCGATCTCTTGCAGCGGGAAGGCGACGGCGTGACCATGTCGCGGTGGCTCTTTGACCGCGGCACCGGGCAGATGACCTGCAAGGCCCGCGAGGCTTTTTGGGTGGCCAAGACGGGCGGGTCGGGCGTGATCGTGCCGCGGGGCTGCTGGAGCTACGCCCCGCGTCACCAGCCGCGTCACGGGAAGGAGACGCCGGCGCGGGGTTTGGCCGCTTTCCGCGACAACATGCTCTTGGGCTGCCTCGACGACGGCCGCACCGTCTACCGGCGGGACTTCAATCTCCGCGGCGGCGAGCGACTCGATCCCACCTGGTTCACGGGCTGGGCAGCCGGCGAAAACGCCTCCAAGGGCACCGGCGAGTTCTGGCTGAGTCATCGCCTGGCGCGGAAAGCCACGTGGTCGATTTCGCTGTACGACGCAAGCCAACGCAAACAACGGGCGGTCGCCATGGTGCTCGCCGGAGACGTTCTGTTTGCGGCGGGCGTGGAAGGCGGACTGGTCGCCCTGTCGCCCAAGGACGGCAAGGTGCTCGCCCGCACGCCGCTGCCCGCTCCCGTTTGGGACGGCCTGGCGGCCGCGGCGGGGCGCCTGTTCGTCTCCACCCAGGCCGGCGAGGCAATGTGCCTGGAAGCCGACTAACGCGGTTTGCGGCCGCAACCAGGCCGGAATGAAGTCCGTGTAAGAAAAGGGGAAAAGGGGAAAAGGGGAAAAGCGAGCCAACCATTCGTTGGCAAGCGCAAGCGTAGACGAAGACCCCCTCTGCTTCGTTCTCGTTCTCCCTTCTTACACCGTCCGCTGCGTTGAATGGCTGAAGTGTTGCCATTTTTCATTGCCTCGACCTTTGATTGGCGTACGATCCACTTCGGCTCTTGTTTCGGGTTTTCGGTCTTTCGTGTTTTCGCGATTCCTCCGGGAAGTTGCAGCGTATTTCGGAGTGAAGCCGCCCGACATGCCGATCCCTCCCCCAAGTGTCTCTGACATGAACGAAGTGCCGTCCGCCTCGTTGGCTCGCACGGCGTGGCTGGTGGTCGCGCTGCTGGCGCCGGTGGCCCTGTTGAACTATCTCGACCGCCAGATGCTGGCGGCGATGAACAAGTCGATGATGGCCGACATCCCGAACATCGCCACCAAGGCGAACTGGGGCCTTGTGCTCGGATCGTTCAAATGGGTGTATGCGGTTCTCAGCCCCATTGGCGGCTACCTGGCCGACCGGCTCAGTCGCCGCCACGTGATTACGGCCAGCCTCTTTATCTGGTCGGCGGTGACGTGGGCCACGGGACACGTGACGACCTTCGAGCAACTCGTTGCGGCGCGGGCCACGATGGGAATCAGCGAGGCGTTTTACATTCCTGCGGCGCTGGCCCTGATCACCGATTTTCACCTGGGGCCGACACGGTCGCGGGCCGTCGGGGTCCATCAAATGGGCATCTACGCCGGGATCATCCTCGGCGGCTTCTCAGGCTACGTGGCCGATAGCCCGGATCTCGGCTGGCGTTTCGCCTTCTCGACCTGCGGCGTCATCGGCCTGATCTACGCGGTGCCCCTTTACGCCCTGCTCCGCAACCCGCCGCCGCCCGAGGAACCCCGCCGGAGTCTGTCGCCGATGGCGGCGCTGGGAGAACTCCTGGGCAACGTCGGCTTTCTCCTGCTGGTTCTCTACTTCACCCTGCCGGCCATCGCAGGCTGGGTGGTGAAAGACTGGATGCCGGCCATCCTCAACGAGAAGTTCAATCTCAGCCAGGGCCAGGCGGGCTTCTCGGCCGTCTTCTACGTGCAGATCGCTTCGCTGGTGGGCGTGGGCCTCGGCGGCTGGCTGGCCGACCGGTGGATGTTCCGCACGGTGCGCGGACGCATCTACACCAGCGCGTTGGGCATGACGTTCTTCCTGCCCTCGCTCTTCGGCGTGGGCGATGCGGGCAGCCTCGGCACGGCGGTCGCCTTCCTCATCCTCTTCGGCCTCGGCTGGGGATTTTTCGACTGCAACAACATGCCCATCCTTTGCCAGATCGTGCGGCCCGAGCTGCGGGCCACCGGCTACGGCATCATGAACCTGGTCAGCATCAGTTGCGGAGGGTTCGCCGACTGGGGATTCGGCGCGCTCCGCGACCGCCACGTGCCGCTGAACCTGATCTTCGGCGTGTTTGCCGGCATCGCCCTCCTCTCGGTCTTCATCGTGCTCTGCATCAAGCCACGGGAAGTTCGGACGGGATGATAGAAACCTGGTTCATCCGACCCGAGGATGCGCGAAGGGACTCGCGACGCGAGTATAGTGCCTCTTCTCTGTTCCCGACCTGAACTCTGTGAGGCAATCTCGGTTCTCTCCTCTCTGCGCGACGCCGTCCCCAAAGGTCGGAACAGAGAAGAGGCGCTATACTTCCCGTTTCCTATCGTGAAACGCCCTTTTGGGTCAAGGATAGGCCACGTAGAAGAACAGCACGACCGCGGTGACAATCGCCCACCAGAGAAACGGGCTCCGCAGGCCGCGATTCCGTGCCCGCTCGTCCTCGGGCAGCAGGAGGCTCTCCTTGTTCCAGATGAGGCCCGCAAGCTCCGCCTCCGGCTTGGGCTTGGTCACGAGGCTGACGGCCGCGCAGACCGCCATACAGGTCCAGAACACAATGCCTGTGCGGTTGAAGAACGGCATCGCCGGAAACCACCACTTCACGGCCAGCGTGAGCGGAATCGTCAGGACGCCCGCCGCCAGTGCCCCGGCATGGGTCGTGCGCCGCCAGAGGATCCCGAGCAGGAACATGGTGGCAATGCCGGGGGTGAAGTAGCCGTACGCATCGAGGAGGTAGAGAAACACGGGCCTGTCCTTGTGAGCGACGAGGAGCGTGGCGCAGAAGATCCCCACCAGGATGACTGCCGCGCCCGTGATCCTCCCGAACCGAACCGCCTGCGCCTCCGAGGCCTTCTTGTTGATGAAAGGCAAGTAGAAGTCGATCGTGGCGATCGTGGTACACGAATTCACCGCGCCGGAGACGTGCGACATGACGGCTGCGATCAGAGCGGCCATGACCAGCCCCACCAGCCCCGGCGCGAGGAGGTCTTCAACGAGAGTCGGGAACACCAGATCGGGGCTCTTCAAGTCGGGATACAATCGGGGAGCCACTAGGCCCGGCACGATGATGATCAAGGGCATGAGGAATTTCAGGTAGTCGGCGAACACGACGCCCATGCGGGCGTGCCACTCGTTCTTGGCTGCCAGCGTGCGCTGCACGATGAACTGGTTGGCCGCGCAGTAGAACACGCTGATGCAGATCACCCCGCCCAGGTACATCGTCCAGGGGAAGTCGGGATCGTCGGCCGGCATGAGCATGTGCCAGTCTTCCGAGGTGGCCAGCACGGCGGACCAGCCGCCCACCTTCCGGATCGTGGCGAAGGCCAGGGCGACCCCGCCGGCCAGCAACACGCCCAGTTGCAGCATCTCGGTCCAGATCACCGCGCGCAAGCCCCCGGCGATCGTGTAGGCCCCGGTGGCCAAAGCCAGCACGACGATGCTCCACTCGATCTTGATATCCAGCAGCGAGTGGAGCGCCACGCCCCCGAGGTACAGCACCGCGCTGACCTCGACGAACACGTAGGTCAAGAGCACGAGTGCCGCGTAGGTGGCTCGGGCCGCAGTGCCGAAGCGCTTCTGGAGAAACTCCGGCATCGTGTAGAACCCGTTGCGGAGATAGAACGGCAGGAAGACCCACAGAAGGGCGTTGAAGCCCACGAGGATCGCCCCCCATTCGATCACCATGGACACAAAGCCCCGTTTATAGGCCGTCCCCATCACGCCCACCAGGTGGTGGCTACTGATGTTCGAGGCCACGATGCTCCCCCCGATCATCCACCAGGGGAGCTTATCGCCGGCGAGAAAGTAGTCGCGTTTGGTGCCCGACCCCCTCCGCGCCGCATAGACGCCCAGTCCGAGGACCACGAGGGCATAGGCCGCGAAGATTCCGATGTCGAGTTCCGTTAGATTCACAACGACTCCTCTCCCCCCACAAAGCCGCGACCGCTGGTCGCGCCCGGCAGCACCAGCGGTATGGCGAACCACAATGCGACGCCGGCGCGACCACCGGTCGCGGCTTTATGTGCGGTGCTCCATCCAATCCATCAATCGCCGCGCCTCTGATTCGCTGGGGCAATCGAGGACCCAGTAGAACGTTCTTTCCGGCGCGAGCTTCGTGTACATGGCCTTGACCTCTTCGACACTCACCAGGACCTGCACGGCCTTGCCGGCCCGTTGGATTCGCTGGAGCAGGTCGAGCCAGGCGGGGGCCGGCGGCTGACCTGCGCCCGGTACCCATTGGATCGTGTGGAGATTGGGCAGGGCCAGCAGGTCGTCGAGGTGCCGGATCTGGCCGGGGCCGTCCATGTGGTAGACCGCATGGTCGAGCCACGACATTTCGTATTCCAGCGAAGGCAGGGCGAACTTGCGAAAATGCTCCGGGGAGATCATACAGGAGAAGTCGCACTGGATCGCCTGGGTGCGGCCCTCGCTCCATAGATCGAGCCAGGAGGTCGAGCCGGAGGCCTGCATCCGCCCGGCCTCGAAGACCGCGTCGTACACCGGCCGGTAGAGCGCGTCGACCTGGCGGAGGGCACGCAACACCTCGTCGGGCTGCTCGATCACGTCCATGCAGAGCCACTCCGCCCCGCGGAGGGCGGCGAGGCAATCGAGATTGCTGTGGGTATCGATCGTGCTGAGAAGGAACCTCCCCTGGCCCCGCTCAGCGGCAAGCCGGGTCAGGTCGACGATGGCCTTCCACCAGCGATTGGCGGAGTCGAGGGCCAGGGGTTGGGCCTCGGCCCAGTCGCTGATGCAGGGCTCCGCCCAGGAGGTATCCATCTCGGGGACGAGCGTGAGGCGGGCCCCGAGGAACCCGGCCCATTGGTCGGGCCCGTAGTTGGGCATCAAGGCGGGCATCGACTCCCCGCCAAAGAACATCTGCGACGCCCACGCTTCATACCGGTCGATGGCCCCCGGCAGATCGAAGTCCTCGGCCACGATCAGCGAGCGCCAGGCCGGCTTCGCGCCGTCCTTCGGGGCCCGCACGCTCACGCAAGAGCGATCGACGATCTCCCCTTGCCAATAGGCCCGCAGCCGGCGCTGGGCTTCTGCCGCGTCGGGCTTATAGGCGAGTTGCAGCGGCGGCAGCGGGGCAACCGAGGGATTCACGAAAGCACCTTCTCACAAGGTACCCATGACAGGACGGCGAAGGAAACACGCACCTTGACAAGTTGTAGCCGGTTGGGGCTGGGCCATCAAGCGACTCTTGGGTGCCACGGCATCGCGCGGCGCTTGTTTTGACCCGGGCTGGCGCGGTAGGATTGGCCCGGACTCAAGAGAGTCCCGGTGTCGATCCCCGAGCGGCCCGGCGCCGTGTCATCACGTCCAGGACGATGAAGTAGACAGGAGACAGCCAATGACGAGAGCATCAGTATGGGCCGTGTTGGCGATAACGGCGGTCTTCCAGGCCGCAGCGGCGGGGGAACCGGCAACACCGGTTTCCGGCCGCGACGCGGACCAGTGGCTGCGTTGGGTAGTCCCGTTGCCCAAGCAGGCCACCATCCCTGCGAAGCGGGTCTTGCCGCTGGAGGCGGTCAAGGTTCGTCTTTCCGAAGGGGCCGGCGATGTCGAGCAGTACGCGGCCCGGCAGTTGCAGGCCCTCTTGCCGCAGAAGGGGACCGGGCACGGCGGTTTCGAGATCCTCCTGGGCGTCTGCGACCCGCAGGGACGATTGGGCAAGGATACCGTGCCGGGGGCGGCGGAGCTGGCGAAGTTGCCCAATCGCGAGCAGAGTTACGTGATCGCACCTCTCGGGGAAGACCGGCTTGCCCTGGTCGGGCTCGATCCGCGCGGGGTCAGCTTCGCCGCCCGAACGCTCGGCCAACTCCTGCGGCCGAAGATCGCCGATGGCAAGGTGGAGGTGCCGCTGGCCCGGGTGACCGATTGGCCCGACCTGGCCGAACGAGGAATCTGGTGGTTCAGTCCGGGCTTCGAGGAGCAGGAACTCGATTGGTTCGCCGGCCTGAAGCTGAACCACCTGGAGATCCTGATTTATCCGCGAGTGGAGAAGGGGAAGGCCGGCACGGCCACGATCGACGCGAAGGATGTCGAGCGGTGCCGGCTGCGGGCCATCAAGATGATTCCGGCCATCGTCCATCTGGAGCAACTGGGCGGCGGGGGCCTCTTCGAGACGTATCCCGAGACGCGTGGCAAAGGCAAGTTTCCCGACTGGGCCCAGGTGATCTGTTTTTCGGAGCCGGCCACGCAGCGGGTCTTTGACGAGTGGCTCACCTGCCTCGCCCGGACCGTCCAGAGCGACGACGTGATGGTCTGGTTCTCCGAGAACGCGGTCTGCTGCACCTGCGAGAAGTGCAAGCAGATCGAGCAGTTCCAGCACGAGATGCAAGTGGTGCTCCACGCCTGGCACGAAGCGCAGAAAGTGAGGCCGAAGCTGCGGCTTCGCCTCCTCCTGACGCAGGGGAGCCATCCGCAGAATATCGCGATCATCAAGAATGCCCCGCCGGAAGTCGGCATCACCTACTACGACGGCGGCCGGACGTACACCGTGGCCCGGCAGCCGATGATCTACCCCGAGTTCCGCCGGGCGATCGACGGCCGCTGGTTCGGCTGTTATCCGACGCTCTGCGGGGTGTATCCGGCGGCGGCGCCGTTCGCCGCGGCCGCGTACATGAAGGAACGAATGGGCGAGTTGCACGAGGCCGGGGCGGCATGCCTGGCCGGCTTTGCCCCGCCCTCGTTTCGGATCAACGAGTTCGCCTTGAGCGCGGCGGCGGAGTTCGCCTGGAACGCGGCCGGCCGCACGCCCCGCGAGTTCGTGCTGGCGTGGGCGACTCGCCGGCGGATCGCCGATCCCGAGAAAGTGGCTCAGTGGTGGCAACTCATCGAGGAGCCGCAGCGCGACCTCTACATTTCGCAAGTTCCTTGGGCGGGCGCGTGGTCCCAGCTCGAAGGCTTGGTGCAGTCGCGCAAGCCGGCCCGGCCGGGCGCGGGGCTCTTGGCCGGTTTTCCGAAGCCGGGCCGCCTGGAGGAAGACATCGCTTCGGTCCGCAGCGCTCTGGCGTTGGCCCAGTCGATGCCGGAGAAACGGTTCCTTCACGAGACCCGCTATACTCTGGGCCTGCTCGAAGCGGTGCTCGCCGCACGCGACGTCACGGTGCGGTTGGCCGGGCACAAGACCCTCACCGACGCCGACAAGAAGGATGCCGGCGATCGGTTCGAGCAAGCCTATCTTGCCCTGGAGGAGGCAGCCGAAGCGCAGACGAGCTGGGACAAGGTCCTGGAACTTTGCCCGGGCCAGAAGCATCGGCCGGAGGTCGGTGCGGCGACGGACGCCTTGCGGACGATCTCCGCATCGATCGTCGACACGGCCCGCAAACTGGGGATCAAGGCGCCGTTCATGTTCTACACGCGCGGGCGGATCGGGGAGTGGACCACCGGCACGTTTCCCATCTCCGGCGAGAAGGTCGAACATCGCATCGACGTGACCGACCGGATCGACGGCCCGGGAACCTACGCCGTCACGTTCCTCTACACTCGGGGGAATGAAGCCCTGGAGATGCAGCGCGCGGCCCTGTCGGCCCGCCTGCCGGACGGCACGGAGCAGGAAGTTGCCGTCGACGCCCACGAAGGCCGCACCGGCGCCTGGCACGTCAAGAACCAATACACCCTCCGCCTGAAGCAGCACGATCCGAAGGCCCGCTATACGCTGGTCGCCCGGCTCAACGTCAGCAGCAGCCAGCGCGAAGCGCAGCGCCGCACCAGCCAAGGCGACATCTACTGGCAGCGCGTGCGGGAGAAGTGAGTGGGGAGAAGTTGGCCTGAAATTGGCCTGAAGTCTGCCCCGGTTCGGTCGAAGCCATTCGGGCGTGGGGCCTGCCGTCACGCGGCCCAGCCGCGGGTCGGCATGGCAGCGGAGATGGCGGTGTCCATGCTCAGTGCGACGCTTCGCGTCGTGAGAGCACGCCACCCCGCCGCTTTCCTGCTCCGTCCGGCCTGCCTCTGCGTCGGAAGTTGCGTTCGCCGCGCCGAGGCGCCATAATCTGCGATCATCCGGCAACCCTGGGAATGATCAAAAAGGAGATGGCCCATGATCGTCGGTGTGCCCAAGGAGACGAAGCGAGATGAGTATCGCGTGGGCCTCTTGCCGGTAGGTGTTGAGGAGCTTACTCGCTCCGGCCATCGGGTTCTGGTGGAGGCGGGGGCTGGTCTCGGTTCCGGACTGGCCGACCGCGACTACGTGAAGCACGGGGCAGAGTTGGTGACCGGGCCCGAGCGGATCTACGGCGAGGCCGATCTGGTCGTCAAGGTGAAGGAGCCCCAGCCGGACGAGATCCCCCGGCTGAGGCACGGGCAGATCGTCTTCGCCTATTTTCACTTCGCCGCCGATCGCCAACTCACGGAGGCTGTGCTGCACTCCGGCTGTATTGCCGTGGCCTACGAGACGCTCCGCGACGACCGCGGCCGCCTGCCGCTCTTGACCCCCATGAGCGAGGTGGCCGGACGCATGAGCATCCAGGAGGGGGCCAAGTACCTGGAGCGGCCACAGATGGGCCGGGGGATCCTTTTGGGGGGAGTGCCGGGCGTTGCCCCCGCCCATATTGCCATTCTCGGCGGAGGCGTGGTCGGCTCCAACGCCGCCAAGGTGGCCGCCGGCTTCGGCGCCAATGTGGCCCTGATGGACATCGACATGGACCGCCTCCGCTACCTCGACGACATCATGCCGGCCAACGTCAACGTGCTGTTCAGCGACCGGCACACCATCCGCGAGCAACTCCGGATGGCCGACCTGGTGATCGGCTCGGTGCTCGTTCCCGGGGCCCGAGCGCCCGTGCTCATCGAGAAACAAGACCTCCGGCTTATGAAACCGGGGAGCGTGATCATCGACGTGGCCATCGACCAAGGGGGCTCCGTGGCCACGAGCCACCCGACCACGCACAGCAATCCCACCTTCGTCGTCGACGATGTGGTGCACTACTGCGTGACCAACATGCCGGGAGCCGTGGGCCGAACGAGCACCTTCGCCTTGTGCAACGTCACGCTCCCCTGGGCCCTCCGGATTGCGAACCGAGGGATTGTCCGGGCCGCCGAGGACTTCCCGCCCATCGCCAGAGCCGTTAATCTGTTTGAAGGGGAGGTGGCCAACAAGGCCGTTGCGGCGACGTTCGATCTGCCGTACAACCCTAGATTTGAGAAGTAGGGGATAGGGGTCAGGGGATAAGGGTTACGAATGGAACATCGACGTTCCTCGCAAGTCCTAACCCCTAACCCCGGACCCTAACCCCTTATCCCTGACACGGATGATCACGTGAGGATGAAGCCATGACCGACCACAATTCGCCCCTGGTGGGCATCGTGATGGGAAGCGATAGCGATTGGCCGCACGTCCGGGCAGCCGCGATGGCGCTGGAGGAATTCGGCGTCGTGTATGAGGCGCGGGTCATGAGTGCCCATCGCACGCCCGAATTGGTTCAGCAGTACGCCTCCGAGGCGGCCGGCCGGGGAATCAAGGTCATCATTGCCGCGGCCGGCGGGGCGGCCCATCTGGCCGGCTTGGTCGCCGGGCACACGACCTTGCCGGTCATCGGGATTCCCGTGCCGACCGATTTGGCCGGCGGACTCGATTCGCTCCTCTCGGTCGTCCAAATGCCGGGCGACGTGCCGGTGGCCGCCGTCGGAACCAATAGCGGCGGGGCCCGAAATGCCGGGATTCTGGCCGTCGAGATGCTCGCCCTGGCCGACGAGCGCCTCCGTGCCCGACTCGTGGCCTTCAAGCAGCGCCTCCGCGACAAAATCGCCGCCCGCGATGCCGCCTTCCAAGAAACCCTTCACGGCGAGAGGCAGCGCACGTGAGTGGAATCCAGGACATCCCCACGCTCCATTGGGTCGGCGGCGTGGACGGCTATTTGAAGCTCATCGACCAGACGCGGCTCCCCACGGAGTTCGTCGAGATCGAGTGCCACGACGCCGAGACCGTGTGGGAGGCGATCAAGATGCTTCGCGTGCGCGGGGCCCCGGCCATCGGGGTCGCGGCGGCCTATGCGGTTTGCCTGGGGCTGCAAGGGGTCGCGGCAGCCAGCCAAGAAAAACTCTTCGCCAGGCTCGAAGAAGTAGTCGACTACCTGGCCTCCAGCCGCCCGACCGCGGTCAACCTCTTCTGGGCCCTGGAGCGGATACGCCAGTTCGCGCTCAAGCGACGCGGGCGCAGGTCGCCCGCAGCCCTACTGGCCGAGTTGCTCGCTGAGGCCCGGGTCCTCCACGAGGAGGACCGGCAGATGTGCCGGGCGATCGGCCGGCACGGGTCTGCCCTGCTAGCCGATGGAGACGGCGTCTTGACCCACTGCAACGCCGGAGGGCTGGCCACCTCCGACTACGGCACGGCCCTGGCGGTGATCTATGCGGCGGTCGAATCGGGCAAGCGGATCCATGTCTACGTCGACGAGACCCGGCCGCTCCTCCAAGGGGCCCGGCTCACTGCCTGGGAACTCACCCGGCGGGGGATCGAAGCGACCTTGATCTGCGACAACATGGCCGCCCAGGTGATGCGCGAAGGCCGTGTGCGGGCGGCGGTCACGGGGGCCGACCGGATCGCCGCCAACGGCGACGTAGCCAACAAGATCGGCACCTACGGCGTGGCCCTCCTCGCCGCTGCCCACGGGATCCCGTTCTACGTGGCCGCCCCCACCAGCACGTTCGACCTGGCCATCGCCAGCGGCGAAGAGATTCCCATCGAGCAGCGGGACCCGCGCGAGATCACCCACGGCTTCGGCCGTCAGACCGCTCCCGAGGGGATCTGGGTCTACAATCCGGCCTTCGACGTCACCCCGGCCCGACTCGTGAAGGCCCTGATCTGCGAGCGGGGCGTCATCGAGCCGGTCACCAAGGAGCGGATCGCGGCCGTCGTGGGCAAGCGCTCGTAGAGCCGAAAGCCGAAAGCGGCGGGTTCGGTGGCATGCTCTCACGACGCGAAGCGTCGAGTGAGCATGGAAACCGCCACGACGCTTTCCATGCCGACCCTCGGGTGCGCCGACTGACGGCATGCCACCCACCGAGAACCCATGGATTGGGGTCATTTCTTATACCCCCGGGGGCTGGCCAACGGCAGGGCGGGCGCCTACAATCACGGGCGAAGGGGCGGGACGCACCCGCGAGCAACGCGCACCCGTTCAAGGCTGCCGCCGAGTGGCTGTTGTGTCTGGAAGGCAAGCGGGACTGGGAACTGCACCACATCCCGCAGGTGATTCCCTAACCAACGACGAGGAGACGCGACCATGATGACGTTCATTCTGTTGGGCAAGTACACGATGGATGCGCTCAAGGGCATGAGCGCCCAGCGGACCGAGGATGCCGTCGAGGCGATCGAACAGTGCGGCGGCGAGGTCGAGGCCATGTATGCGACGCTCGGGCCGCACGACCTGGTGTTCGTGATCTCCTTCCCGACCGTCGACGACGCCATGAAGTGCTCGGTCTTCCTCAGCCGGATGACGGGCATCGGTTTCGCCACCTGCCCGGCCGTCCCGGTCGAACAGTTCGACCAGATGATGGCCGAGACGTGACGCGGGAATGATGAATTATGAATGATGAAGGATGAATGCGGTTTGTTCGTAACCTTCGCTTGTTGATTCATCATTCATCATTCTGCATTCATCATTCCTTCGCGTCTTGGCGCCTTTGCGTGAGGCGATGTCTTTCTGCATTCGCGGAGATCTCATGGAGAGTCTTGCCTACAAACCGACCGCTGGCGAGGTGATCCGGCGGCTGCGCCTGCTCCAGTCGCGCCAGGCGATGGATCGCATCTTCGCCTCCTTCAACACCCCGTCGGCTGCGCTGGCGGAGTTCGGCCGCAAGTACGGCGAGGGTTTCTGTAAATACCCCGACCCGCGCGAGCGGATCGCCTTCTGGGACCGATTCTTTGCGGAGCGGGCCGCCGTGGAAGACGACGCCCTTCCGTGCGCGTACCTGAGCGAGATGGACCAGGGCCTTTACGGCGGCCTCTTGGGCGGAGACGTGCAGTTCATGGCCCATCCCGACAGCGGCTGGGTCTCTTCGATGGTCGCGCCGCTCTTGAAGGACTGGTCGGAGTTCGGCCGGTTGCGTCTCGACCCCGCCCATCCGTGGTTCGACCGCTATCGGGAGCAGATGCGGGTCTTCATCGAAGGGGCGGCCGGGAAGTTCGCCGTGAGCCACTTCATCCTCATCGACGGGCTGAACTTCGTGTTCGAGCTCTTAGGGGCCACGCAGACCTACATGAGCCTCGACGAGCGGCCGGAGATGGTCCGCCGGGCCGTCGATTTCGCGTTCGAGTTGAACGTGGCCGTGCAGCAGGCCTTTTTTGACTGCGTGCCGTTGGTCGAAGGCGGCACCGCGAGCAACATGGCCCAATGGATCCCCGGCCGGATCGTCTCCGAGAGCGTCGACCCGTTCCACATGACCTCGGTCGCCTATTTCGAGACCTGGGGCCGCGAGCCGGCCCAGCGGATCTTCGACCGCTTCGACGGCGGCGTGCTCCACATCCACGGCAACGGCCGGCATCTCATGGAGGCCGTTTCCGCCCTCCGCCGGCTCCACGCGATCTACCTCGGCGACGACAAGGGTTTCCCCTTGGCCTTTGACATCCTTCCCCAACTCCGCGCCCGCACCAAGGACATTCCCCTGGTGCTGGCGGTCGATTACCCTCGCTTCGTCGACAAGCTCAGTCGCCACGAACTGGTCGGCGGGGTCTTCTACAAGGTGTCCGACGCCCCAGACGCCGCCACCGCCAACCGACTCATGGAGAAGGTCCGGGCGTACCGTGCCGGCTGACGCTGCTGCAACGCCGACGGTTCGATCGACAGGTGTAGGGCGGACCGAACGCAGTGAGGCCCGCCGGATCGCGGGTCAGAGCATCGGTCCGTCCGTCCGCCCTACGAACTTAAGTTGGTTCGTATGGGGTCGAGCGCAGCGAGCACCACCAATCGCGATCAGTCACAATTCCGCCGACTTCCGGCTCGTCCGGCAGTGCTTGGCCGACATCACGGAACGCACGGCCGGGCAAGCCAGCCGTGGCACCCGCGCGCGGGTGCCCCGGATTGAAGTGTGCCACTGCTTGCCCGGATGCCTGAAGTGGCATGTGGCCATCCAGCGGCCGAATGATCATTATCGTCTACGGGGCGGCATCCGGGCAAGCAGTGCTGGGGGCAGGCAACGGTGAGGCGAGCGTGCGGCCGACCCGCCCACTGCTTGCTCGCGTGCGGCCAAGTGGTCGGTCAGGGGTCTCCGGGCAGATTCATCGTGGTTGGTGATTCCGCACGCGAGCAAGCAGTGGCACACACTCGCCGTTTTGCGCGCGCGGGCGCGCGCGTGCCACTGCCGGCTCGTCCGGCAGTGCTTGGCCGGCACCACGGACGGCACGGCTGGAAAAGCCAGCCGTGGCACCCAAACTGAGCTGACACTGCTGGGGCTCCCTGCGCTCGACCCACCCTACAGTTTGTCTACGGTTGCACCAAGCCGGTCCGCAGGAACTGCTCGTATCGCTTTCGATACTCGGCCTTGTATTCTTCCACGGTCCGATCAAAGTTCATCGGGGGTGTTCCCGGGCGAATCCGGCCGGCGACCTTGATTTCCCGCGTATTCGGGCCGACGACGAGTTTCCCGTCGGCGACCTGAAGCGGGCGTCCGTCGGCCTCGGCGGTCCGCAGGTCGTAGAACCACGGCACGCGAATCACCACGCGCTGGGGCGGCTGGCGGAATCGAGGGCCGAGCTTCACGTCCCAGCCCTCCGGGCCGGCTTTCAGAACCGCGCTCACCGGGCCGAACGTGGTGGGCTCGCTCCGCACTTCGATTTGCTTTCCCGGCTGCAACCAGTCGGGCGAGAGTGCTGAGAAGAGGTAGAGATCGTTGTGGTATTCCCGCACGAGCATATTGCGGATCAGCTCAATGATTCTGCCGGAGGCGGCCCCGTCGGGCAGGATATCGCCGGGCGGGTAGTCCCGCGTACACCACGGCATCGTGCCGAACTCCTGCGGGGCGTGCGTCGAGGTAGTGTGCAGCAGAAGGGCGTAGAGGTCGCGCAGGGCAAGCTGCTGGTCCTCGGGCCCGCCCCGCACCAGGGCGTTTTGGGCGTTGTCGGGCGTGTGCCAGTAGTGCAGGCCGGGCGTCGTGTTGAAGATGAACTCGTCCCCCTTTCGGCCTGTGGCCACGGGAAGAACGTAGCCCAAAATGCCCTCGGCGTAGGTCTTGCGCGACTCGCGGATCGTGGCCGTGACGCGGGGATCGAACGGGTCGAACAGCGGCTCGGGGTACAACAGCATCATGTTGTCCCAATGGTTCCCGAGCAGGGTTTTCTCGACGGCCGGCGGGATCCACCCGCCGCTCTTGGCCGTCTGGAGGGCGAGCTGCTTCTCGAAGGCCGCGCGGAACCGCTGCTGTTCGGCCTTGAACCGTTTCACGTCGTCGGCCCGGCCCATGGCCTCGGCCAGGGCGATCGCATGCACCATCCCGTGCAGGGCCCAGATGTTCGGGCCGGTTTGGCGGATGCCGTTCAACGCGGCGTCGTCCGGGATGCTCAGGTAGGGCGGGAAGATGCCCAGCGCGTCCTTCTGCGTGATGCGCATCTCCCACTCCATCGCCTTGACGATCGCGGGATACACCTGCTGGAGGAAAGCGGCGTCGCGCGTCAACTGGTAGTGCCGGCCGATGCACCAGAGGTTCCACCCGAAGAATTCGTAGTACGGGCTGGCCCCTTCGCGCTTGTCGAAGCTGCCGTCGGGAAACTGGTAGACGGTGGAATAAAGGACGGTTTTCCGGGCAATTTCCTCCAGGCCCATATAGTCGAACCCGACCCGCATGTGCGACACGTCGGACCCGCCGTAGAAACTGTGGTACTGGAACTTGTTGACGTTGGTGATGTAGTTCTCGCCGGTCTTGTCGATGGCCAGGAGATTGAACACCGTGTTCGCCAGGAGGGTCTCTTGCACCTTACGCTCCGGGAAACGCAACGGCGGGGACTTGCCGACGAGGTTCTCCCAGAAGGCAACCGTCTGCTGGAGGTGCCGGTCGCAGTCGGCCTCGATCATCAGCTTGGCCTCCGGCGAGTCGGCGGGGAGCGGCGCTACGGGCATCTTGAACACCAAGGTGCGGGTCTCGCGGGGCTTGAGCGGCACGCGGTAAGTCACCACGCCCATGGGCGTGTCGTAGTGGAATGCGTGCTTCGGATTGCGGTCGCCCTGCACGTCGCCGGTGAAGTAGCGGTAGAGCCGAAAGCCCTTGTCCCCGAGGCTCAAAGTGGTCTGGTCCGGCTCCGGCGTGCGAGGAAAGAGGTAGAGGACCCGGCCGTCGCGCACCACCGCCTGATCCGTAAACGAATACCTCCAGTTCTGATTGAACTCGGTTTGCCCTTCGGTGTACTTCTTGGGAAGGAGATCGAACCGCTGGCTGAAGCGGTACTCCGGCGGGCCGCCGATGGCGTAGCCGACCGGCGGGCTGAAGCGATAGGCGGAGCTGAGCAGGGCCGTCCGGTCCTCGCCGGCCTGATTCGTCAGCCGCACCCGAACGAAGTTCACCGGCAGCCCTTGAAGCGGACCCCCAAGGTCGGCGGCGAACGTCGTGAAGCTATAGTCGACCTCGTGGCGGCGAACGTCGTACTCGACGATGGGCAGATAGCCCTTGTGGAGCGTTTTGATCCGTGCGTTGACCGGCTCCGGGGGAATGCCGAGAAAGAACATCAGTTCCCCGAAGCCCGTGTAAAGGTACCCTTCCGGAGTGACCTCGCTCGCCGCCGGGGCATAGAGAACCCCGACGATGTCGGTG
>Ga0172371_10003481_pt1 | contig 24349 bp, 24 predicted proteins | sample Lak12m_FD_114543 | JGI IMG/M metagenome (GOLD analysis project Ga0172371, IMG submission 114543) | Freshwater microbial communities from Kabuno Bay, South-Kivu, Congo - kab_022012_12m | ecosystem: Environmental > Aquatic > Freshwater > Lake | place: Democratic Republic of the Congo: South-Kivu... | reverse complement strand
CTCACCCTCAAAAGAAAACTGACCAAATTAAATTTAGGCGAAATTCGCTACTTTGATTCCATTGGCTCCACCAACGATGAAGCCCTCGCGTGGGCAGCCTCTGGCGCGGAAAATTTATCGCTTGTCTTGGCAGATGAACAAACCAGCGGACGCGGCAGACTTAACCGAACATGGCGCACGCCGCCGAACAGTTCCCTCGCCGCGAGTTTGATTCTGCGCCCAACAGAACCACAGCGCCCGTATGCCTCGCGCCTTGTAGGGCTTGCCGCCCTCGCCCTCGTGGACGCGCTCACGCTGCGCGGGCTGGACGCGGAAATTAAATGGCCCAACGATGTTCTCCTCAACGGGGAAAAAGTTGCGGGCATTCTTGTAGAATCCGTTTGGCTGGGCAACCATATAGACGCGGCGGTGATTGGCATAGGCGTAAACGTGTTACAAACCGCCGTGCCGCCCGCCGAAGAATTGCGCTTCCCCGCCGCCAGCGTGGAAAAATATCTCCATCCCGCGCCAGACCGCCTGACCCTGCTCTACGATATTCTTGCGGCGTTGCGCGCATGGTTGCCGCGCATGGACGCGCCGTCCTTCATCAAAGCATGGGAAGAAAAACTAGCCTTTCGCGGAAAGACCGTTCACATTTACGAAGACGGACAAACCAGCCAAAACGGCGCGCTCGTTGGGCTGGAATTAGACGGCAGCCTGCGGCTACGCGGCGCAGATGGAAAAATTGCAACCATCCGCGTTGGAGACGTAAGCCTGCGGGCGGCGTGATAGAATTTACCCATAAGAGGTGATTATGTTTGACGACCTGCGACAAGAAGCAAATTCCGTATATGAAGAATCTGCCGCGCCAAAAGCGGAAACGCCCGCCAGCGCCACAAACGCCAAACGCGCCGCGCCGAAAAAGCGTTCCAAACTCATTTTGGGTATGACGGCGCCGCAGCGCTTTGTGCTTGCCTTTATGCTGACGTTAATGGTCTGCGTCATTGGCTTTATGTTTTTACTGGTGATGGGAAAAATGGGACTATAACGTTTGCAAAAAAACTCCGAGCCTTTCCGGCTCGGAGTTTTTTTATACCAATTTCGGCTGGGCTTCCGGCTCTTCCGCCTTTGTTTCCGCGCCGACTTTTTTCAAATCCTGCGCGGAAATTCGCGCAATCGAGGCGACTTCATCGCCCTCGTTGGGTTTGATAAGGTGAACGCCGCGTGTGGCGCGTCCGGCTTGACGCACCTCTTTTACTTTTAGGCGCAACGTCACGCCGTTGGACGTCATAATCGTCAGGTCGTCATCCATTTGCACTACGCGCGCGGCGGCGATTTTTCCAATCTCTTTTAACGCCTTGGGGTCAATCGTAAAGTTGCCGCTCGTGGCGCGTCCCTTTGCCGTATATTCTTTGAGCGGCGTTTGCTTGCCAAATCCCTTGGTGGTGATGACAAGCAGAGAGCCGTCTTTTTCCACCACGTCCATGCTGGTAACGACATCTTCACTTTTGAGTTTGATGCCCTGCACGCCAGCGGCTTGCCGCCCCATAGCGCGGACTTTTGCCTCGCCAAAACGCAGCGCCTGCCCTTGTTCTGTCACGATGATAATTTCATCCTTGCCGGAGGTTTGGCGCACCCATCCCAGTTGGTCGCCATCTTCCAGAGAAATGGCAATCAAGCCAGAGGGTCGCACAGCGGCGAATTCTTCCATCGCCACGCGCTTCACTCTGCCGCGCGAGGTGGTCATCATGCAATATTGGCTGGCGGAGAACTCGCCCACCGACATGGCGGCGGTTATTTTTTCATTGGGTTCAAGCGACAAAATATTGACGAGGGGAATGCCCTTGGTGGCGCGGTCTGAATCGGGAATTTGATAGACCTTTTCGGAATAGACCTTGCCCTTGTCCGAGAAGAATAGCATGGTGTTCAAACTACGCGCCGGAATGAGCATGGAGACTTCATCTTCATCTTTGGTGGTGTGACCCATAACTCCGCGCCCGCCGCGACTTTGCGATTTGAATGCGGTTGCCGCCATGCGCTTGATGTAGCCGCGCTCGGTGAGACTAATTAACACCGCCTCATCCGGCACTAGGTCTTCTTCGTGAATATCTTCTTTGGCTTCGGCGGAAATTTTTGTGCGGCGCTCATCGCCGTATTTTTCCGCCAGTTCGCGCATTTCGGTTTGGATAAGGGCGAGGATTTTCTTTGGATGGGCGAGCAGGTCTTCCAAATGACGAATCGTCTCGCTCACCTGTTTATGTTCTTCTTCAATTTTCCAGCGCTCCAAAGCGGCAAGGCGGCGCAGTTGCATATCTAAAATTGCCTGCGCTTGCAACTCGCTCAATTTGAAACGCTTCATCAGGCTGGTTTTGGCGGCGTCGGCGTCTTCCGCTTCGCGGATGGTTTTGATGATGGCTTCAATGTTGTTGAGGGCAATTAAGTAGCCGTCTAAAATATGCAGGCGCGCGCGGGCTTTTTCCAGTTCAAATTGAGAGCGGCGGGTAATGACCGTTTGGCGATGTTCGATGAAAATCTGCAACATGCGCTTAAGGGTCAGCGTGCGCGGTTCGCTGCGCCCGTTTTCATCCACCACCAGAGCCAGCATTTGAACGCCAAAGGTGGATTGCAGGGCGGTGTATTTGTAAAGTTGATTGAGAACTTTTTTGGGCTGCGCGCCGCGCTTTAATTCAATGATGATGCTCATGCCGCGCTTGTCCGACTCGTCTCGCAAGTCGGAGATTTGGTCAATTTTATCTTCGCGGGCGAGTTCGGCAATCCGTTCAATTAAAGCGGATTTGTTCACCTGATATGGAATTTCGGTGACGTTGATGCGGTAGCGCCCGGCTTTGGTCTCTTCAATATGAGCGATGCCGCGCATGACAATCCGTCCGCGTCCGCTGACGTAGGCGGCGTGAATTCCCTCCGTGCCGACAATCATGCCGCCGGTGGGGAAATCTGGTCCTTGCACAAATTTCATTAGGTCGCTCACGTCCACATCGTCAATGGAGTCGTAGCGTTCAATCAGATAATCAATTGCTCCGGCGAGTTCGCGCAAATTATGCGGGGGGATGTTGGTCGCCATGCCGACGGCAATGCCAGACGAGCCGTTCATCAATAAGTTGGGCAGCCGCGCCGGAAGAACCAGCGGCTCTTCAAGCGAATCGTCAAAGTTAGGACCAAAATCTACGGTGTTTTTATCGAGGTCGGCGAGCATTTCCTCCGCCGCTTTTTGCAAGCGGGCTTCGGTATAGCGCATGGCGGCGGGCGAGTCGCCATCCACCGAGCCAAAGTTGCCTTGACCATCCACCAATAAATAGCGCAGGGAAAAATCCTGCGCCATGCGCGCCATCGATTCATAGACGGCTGAGTCGCCGTGCGGGTGGTATTTGCCCAGCACTTCGCCCACAATGCGGGCAGATTTTTTGTAGGCGGTGTTAGAGCGCAAGCCAAGTTCTTGCATGGCGTACAAAATGCGGCGGTGAACGGGTTTTAAGCCATCCCGCGCATCGGGCAGCGCGCGCGCCACGATGACGCTCATGGCGTAATCGAGGTAGGCGGTACGCATCTGCTCGTCAATATCTACGGATTGTATATTGCCTGTGGAGATGTACTCTTCTTCGGTCATAAAGTTCCCTTATTGCGTTTTATCTAGGTAAATTACACAAAAAGACACGAAGATGGGCAAAAACTTCGTGTCGGCATTAAATGAAAGGCTGTTATTTTTATAGGGGAATTATACCACCTTCAAAACAAAAACCTCAAAGGTTTAAGCCTTTGAGGTTTACTGTGCCGAAGGAGGGACTTGAACCCTCATGAACGTAAGTTCACTACGCCCTGAACGTAGCGCGTCTGCCAATTCCGCCACTTCGGCATTTGTTTTTCTGGCGGGCTGTATTTTATCTCAAAAGCGTATTTTGTCAAATCAGGCGCGAATGCGGTTTTCTCTGTGAGTTCTGTGGTCTCTGTGGTTAAACCTTTTGACAAACCCATGCGTCCATACAGGACTGTTAGGGGAGAAACTTTTTTTGCAAAATATCGTTATAGATGTATCAAAGAAAGGAGAGCTGCATGTTTATTTTTGCCGCGCTGGTCGTATTGGTTCTGTTTGCGCTGGCGGGGTCGGGCTGGTATGTTTCTCAACATAGCGCCGATGAACTCCGCAAAATGGGCATAGAAGAACAATGAGTTCTGCCCAGCTGCCCTAGCCCGACGTAAAAAGAATACGTCGGGCATTTTTTATTTTGACGCATTTGAGGGTATGATGTGCGCCATGAGCGCTTCGCCAGAATCTCCCGCCTCTACCTTATGTAAATTCTGCGGGCTTTGCTGCACCGGACATTTGTTCCTGTGGGCAAGGCTCAACGCCTTTGAGTTAGACCGCGCGCAAAATCTGGGGCTGCGCGTTATTCGCAATGACCCGCGTCAGCGCGGCTTTATTCTGCCCTGCCCGCTGTGGAATCAACACTGCACAATTTACACCTCGCCCGATTGTCCGCGTGTGTGTCATTCATATCAATGCAAACTGCTCAAAGAATTGCTGGACGAGAAAATTACGCTACAAAACGCTTTGCCAGTCATTGAACAAGCCAAAGCGCTGATTAAAGAAGCAGCGGCGTTATTGCCGCCCTCCGCAAGCCCAAGTTTTCGTGAGCGCTTCACGTTAGAGATAGAACGGGGAAATCAATCGCCGCAGTTTACGGAGAAGGCGCAAACATTAATTGCCTTTTATAAAGAGCGTTTTGGGGTGAATGATTTGCTCGATGAGGAAGAAGAAAACTGATTCGCGCTGATATAATGCTGCGCGAGGTTTTCCATGCAGCAGACAAAATATCGAGCAGAAATAGATGGCTTGCGCGCGCTTGCCGTTTTGAGCGTTTTATTCTTTCATCTCGGCGCGCCGTCTTTTCGCGGGGGCTATGTTGGCGTAGATGTCTTCTTCGTTATCAGCGGCTTTCTCATCACGCGGCTCATCCGCGATGAAGTTTTAGAAACCGGGCGACTGAGCTTCATCCACTTTTATCTGCGCCGCGCGCGGCGGCTGCTGCCCGCCTTCCTCTTTACGCTCACGCTCACCTTCATCACCGCCCTGCTGCTTTTTCCGCCGCCGCAAATGGAAGCCTTTGGCGAGTCGCTGGTCTATTCCACATTCAGCCTCGCCAACGTTCACTTTTGGAATCAAAGCGGGTATTTCGACACTGCCTCGGTTTACAAACCGTTGCTGCACATCTGGTCGCTCAGCGTAGAAGAACAGTTCTACTTAATCTGGCCCCTGGCATTAAGCCTGCTGATGATAAAAACGCCCAAACGCGCCGCGCCTCTGGCGTTGCTGGCTGCTTTTGGAATCAGCCTATGGCTCAACCCGATTTTCATCAACGGGCAAATTGGCTGGCTAACGAACCTCATCCCCGCCGCAGCGGATTGGTTTGAAGAAGGCGCGGCGGCGGTCTTCTATCTCATGCCCTTCCGCGTGTTTGAATTTAGCATCGGCGCCCTGCTGGTGTGGATGATTCCGATACAGCCGCGTGATAAATGCTGGCTGGAAGCGCCCTTCTTCATCGGGCTGGGCATGGTCATCGTCCCCATGCTCACCTACACCGAAGCGACTGTCTTCCCATCCTTCAACGCGCTAATTCCCTGCATTGGCGCGGCGCTGATCATTTATAGCGGGCAGGCGCGCTTTGGCGGCGGGTTGCTGCGCTTTTCGCCTTTGGTCGAAATTGGAAAATTTAGTTACTCGCTTTATCTCGTTCATTGGGTTGCCATCGTCTTTTACAAATATTATCGCTACGACTTCGGCGCGCTCTCGCTCGCGGAGCAGATTCTACTGGCGGCGGCGTCCATTGGCGCGGCGCGACTCATGTGCCTCTATGTGGAGCAACCCTTCCGCAAAACTCACGGGCAGGCAGCCGCCGTTTCCACTCGCGCCTTTCTTGCCCTACACAGCGCGCTGGCAATCACCCTGCTTGCGCTTGCCGTCAGCGCGTGGAAGTTTGATGGCTGGGCATGGCGAATGCCACACAGCCTCACCGCCGCGCAAATTGAAGCGGGCAAAGCCCGCAAAGCGGAATGGGGCAATGGCTGCCTCATCACGCGGCTGGATTCCGCCAAATGCAGCCCGCAAGCCGCGCTGCAAGTCCTCGTCATCGGCGACTCGCATTACTACGTTGGCTATAACATGCTCGCCGAGTCTTTTTATAAAGACGAGACCGTTAATCTCATCTCCTTTGGCGAGATTAATAAATGCGGGTTTACTGTGCAAGGGGAAGAGATACAAGCGCAAGGCGGCGGCGCGCGCACCAAAAGCAAATGCGCGGAACGCGCCGCGATATTAAACGACCCGCAATTCAACCGCGCGTTAGATGTGTTGGTGGTGAGCTCGCAAACCGCGTTTGAAAAAGGCGCGGAGCTGCCCATTATTCAACGGCTGAAAAACGCCAACCCCGCCCTGCGCCTCGTTGTCATCGGAACGTACATTGACCTGCGCCCCTACGAATGCGCCGACATCATCAACCGCTTTGGGAGCAGCGAATTTTGCAAAGACCCAAAATTCGTCCGCAGTTTTGGCGGCGAAGACTCGCGGCAACCTTTTTACCCCGCTTTTATGGAATATGAGCCGCTGTATATCAACGTCAGCGCGCTGCTTTGCCCGCAAGGGACTTTGCAATCTTGCATCACGTCGGCGGACAGCGCGCCTATGTTCTATGATAGCAATCATCCCTCGCTGGAATTTTCTCTGCTGATGGGCAAGCGGATGATGGATTCATACGCAAAAGACTTGCGGGCGGCGGGTTTTCCGCTGCCGTAATTTTTTCTTCGGGCTGTTTGTCCTTGCTGCAAAAAAAAATGCTCATGCCGTTAGGCGTGAGCATTTTTGAGGCGCAGAGCATTTGGGGAGCGCTATCCGCCAGCCCGTAGAGAGCCGCGCAGCGTCATCCATCCGCTTGCTGTGTTAAGAACGTTTGCTTTTGGCAACCACCGCCAAAATCTTATAGTTCAAGACCACAAAACGCCACAATTGATATAACTTAAAATTCATCCAAAATTTTTCAGCGGGAGAGAATTCCATTTTAGACTCCATTTATTCGGGGATTAATTTCCAACCGGGCAGCGCTTTGAATTTCCAGATGAAGGTGTGATGCAGCATAAACTTCATCCACGCGCCGCTGACGCCCATTTCCAAATGCGAGGTGAACAAGTCGCGCCCGAACTCGTTGGCGAATTTGTTGCGGTTCGGCACAACCGGGTACATCACAATGACCACCGCGTTGCCGTCCAAAAGCGAATCTCCCATGGAAGCCACGCAGGCTGCCACCATTTCGGACATGCGCTCGCTGTGGGTCATCTCGCGTTTGTTGATTAAGTCCACAATGTTCAATGCAGCAACGCGCCCAATCATGCCGCTGACCATGCCCGTGCGCGGAGGCGCGGCGGCAATGGCAAGGTTGTTTTTGTTGGTGAACGGCTTGGAGATGGGACCGGGAGGGGCAAAGGCAATGCCCGCCGAGAAGACGTTTTTGTAAGTGGGGTTTTGGTAGCGCGCGGGCCAGGCATCCGGCGTTTGAATCAGTTCGGGGTAGGGCAGCCCGTACTTGCCATCTACCAGCACAAAACCGGCGGGGTTCACTAATTTGGAGGAAATATCCGCGCCGTCTTTGCCAATGTATTTGAAAGGTTGTCCCTTAAATTGCGGAATGAGCATGGCAAAGTCAAAGTCGGTAACGCCTTCTTCGCCCTCGTAGTTTTGCCAGTGAATTTTGCCCGGCTCCACTTTGGTTACGCCCGTCTGCACTTGATAGCGGATGCCGTGGTCGTTGAAGACGGATTGAATAAACTCCGCGCTTTTCTGCACGATGCCGTTGCGTTTCACTTGCACGCCATTTACGCCAAAGTCACCCAGCGCGGGTTCGTTCGATAGCCAGAGAATATCCGCCTTGTCGCGCAGCCCCTTCTTCACCAAGTCTTTGTGGACATTGACGATGTATTCAAACGCCGCGCCCTGGCAAGTGGCGCCGGGGTGTCCCGTGCCGATGACGATTTTGACCTTCTCGCCTTTTTTCATGCGCTCACACAAGGCGAGGTAAGAGTCGCGGGTTTTGACGGAATGCGGCAGCGAGCAGATGGATTGCGTGAAGCCGTTTTCTGGTCCTAAGCCGGGCGTGCCGGCAAAATTCAGCAATGGACCGGGCGCAATCAGCAGGTAGTCATAATCCAAGCGCACCTGTTTGCCCGTGCCAACTTCCTCGCCCAGCACATACTGGTCGCCCTCGTCTGGGTGAATCTCCTTTGCGGCGGCGTGCACAAATTTGACATTCAGGCGGTCATAAACGGGTTTGAGTTTGAAGACCGTCTGCTCCGGCTTCATGTGTCCCACCCCCACCCACACCCACGAAGGCACATAAGCAAATACATCACGGTTGCTAATGACCGTGACTTCGTGCTTGCGACCAATACGACTGCCCAAATATAAAGCAGCCGTATGCCCGGCGAAGCCCGCTCCAACGATAAGAACTTTTGCCATAACGTCATCCTCCTCTGATGAGTTGATATAAAGCGGGAACGCCCCGCCTTATTAACGGAAAATAGAAAACAGCGCAAAGCATTGCGCGTCTTCTGCGTAACTTGGAGATGATTCGCTTGGTCGGAGAGCGCGCGCCGAGCAATAAGGTGGCGGGCACAATATCATTTTACAGCCTTACTTTTGATTTGGATAGGCTGTTTCAGCGCCGGGTTTTTCTGTTCCATCAATAGAGCGCGCGCCATACAGCTCGCCATTAACGGTGACGGTGTATGCGCCTGTGCCTGTCACCGTCTCTACGGGACCCGTCAAAACCTTCCACGTTACGCGCAGTTGATTCCCCTCTAAAACGCCCACGCCTTCGTGAATGCCGCCGGAGACAATCCACTGCATTTTGTATTCATTCGGCGCGCTGCCGGGTGTGATGGTTAAGCGTCCGCCGTATTCCTCACCCATTGGGTCAAAGCCGTTCACCGCGTATTCGCCCAAAATATTCGGCACAGAGTCGGCGGGCGCGTCTGGCGCTAACACAGCGGGAGTCCGTGAGCAGGCGGCGAGCGCCATTAGCACAAAGACAAAAAAAGTAAAAGTTTTCTTCATTGAAGTTATTGCCCTTCTTTTAGAGTCATCAAAAACGCAATCAAATCTTCCACTTGATTTTCGGTCAGCAGCTCGCTGAAATTTTGCACCATCACGCCTTTGGGAAAATCTGGAACGACGTAAGCGTTTGGCTGCAAAATAGACTGGCGCAAATATTCTTCCGCGCTTAAGCCGGGCACGCGCTGCGCGGCGCGGTCTGCCACGCCATAAAATGAAGGTCCGACAATGCGAACGTCTTTTTCCAAAGAATGACAAATTTTGCAACCAGCGTTCACGCCGGGAACTTCCTCATTATAGAGAAGTTCGCCATTTTTTGCATCCGCGTAGTGCAGGTCTTGAAAACTCAAATTCAAAATCTGATTTTTAGTCAAGGTGACGTTTTCATCTAACAAAGTCTGCGCTAACGTGGAGTCGGCGCGGTCATACAGGGTAATGCGGAGATGATGTTGCCCGACGGGAATTTCGGCGCGTTGGAAAATGCGCGCCCCGTGATTTGTGCGCGCGTCCGTCATCGCGTAGGTTTCGTCAAACAAAATCGCGCCGTCCAGTTCTGTCACCACGCGAATCGGCGCGGTCAAATTCGGCTCGGCTTCTAAAACAGATTCAACGCCGCGTAACGGGTAGCCGCTGTGGTGCGTCATCTCCAAAGTCAGGCGCGCGGTCTCGGCGGGGAAGAAATTCGTTGGGCGGGCGCTCAGCCAAAGTTGCGCCGCCGTAACCAGAGCCATGACCAGTAGCAACGCGATGACCTGCCGGGCGTGTTTGAAATTTAATGCCAAGCGATACGCGCTGGCAGAATCTTCGCCGCGCTGACGCAGGGCAAGTTTGAACTGCGTGGGCGGTAGCCATGCCCCGCTAACCGCAGCGCGAAATTCCGATTTTAATTTTGGCAGTCTTTCGCCGCGCAGACGCTCGTCCATCCATAGGTTGCCTTCGCGGTTGGCGCAATCTTCGGGCGGGCAACCCACAAAGCGAACTTCGCTTGCGCCCGCTTGCAGCGCCTTTGTCGCAAGGTTGGGATTTGCCATCGCAATACAAGTGAGCGGAACAACCAGCGCGTCTTCCATTTCTTTTGGATTCATCAGCGCGTGCCGCTCGCAGACAAAGACCAGCGGCTTGCCTGTATTTTGCGCCACCGTTTGCAGCGTGGTTTGCCAGAGCGCGTCTATGGGCTGCTCAAAAGAAAGCGCGTTTTCCGGGCAACTGCCAATGCACACGCCGCAAGAGACGCATAATTGCGGGTTAATTTGCGCTTGCAGTTTGGGTCGTCCGCCGTCCGCGCGCGGAATCATGGTAATGGCGGCGTAGGGGCAGTCGCGTTCGCAGAGGGTGCAGCCATCGCAAAGCGGTAAATCAATTTGAACGGGCGTGACGTGACGGTTGCGCGGCATAAGCCAAGGCAGAAGCAACGCCGCAGCGAGAAGCGTGAACAAGACTATCCAAAAGAGGGCTTGCGGTCCGCTTAGAAAGGTGGAAAGGTAAAAGAGGAAAAACGAGTCGAGGGAAACTTGTTGCGGCAGACGCGCCGCGTCTAAGGGCGGCAGGATGCCAAGTGGGAAGAAGATTGCCGCCGCCAGCAAAACCACGCCAGAAAGCGCCATCCAATAGGCGGGCGGAGTCCACTTGGGGCGGCTTAAGCGGCTCAGGTGTTTCCAAAGGAGAAAGGCGGTGAGGGCGGAAAGCCCGACATGCAGAAGAACCATGATGAACATGAATCCCCAGCCCGTAGAAGCCGCCGCGCCGAAGACGTAATCTACCAGGAAAGTTTGCCCGCCGCGAAATTTATCGAGCATATCAAAGAGGGTTTGATTCAAAACTTGGGCGCGGGAATCCCATAGCAGCCAGTAGCCGGTGATGCCAATGAACCAAACAATGAACGCCATACCAACGCCGGTTAGCCAAGCCAGCCAGCGCGGTCCGCGAAAACGGTCTTGAAAGAAGGTGCGCCAGCCGTGCAGCAAGGCAAAGATGACCGCCGCGTCTGAGGCGTAGCGATGCAGGGCGCGCATGATGCGCCCCACAAAATTTGATTCGATGTTTGCAACTGCGGCGTAGGAAAGCGAAAAGCCGAAGGGGTAGAACATCGTCAAATAGATACCGGTAAAAAGAATGACCAACAGCAAAAAGATTGTGATTGTGCCGGTGTGATAGAGCGGGTTAAAACGCGGGTCGCTCGTTAGCCATGCAAAGGGCTGTTCGAGGCGCAGCGAAATTTTCTCAAGGAGAATCAGCGCGCGGCGCGCAAGGGGCGTAAGACGCGCCCGCCACGGGGCGGACGGATTGCGCTGTTCAAATTTTTCAAAGGGGGAGGAAGGGTTTGCCATGAGGGGTAAAAAGCGGCGAAACAAAAACGCAAATCAAAAATGGGGATTGCGAATGAAGAAGGGTTGCGCGGTTTTACCGCGCAACCCTTCTAAAAATCATATTACCAAGGTTTGAAGCCGGGAGAGGTGAGGGCAATGTTGCCAATTTGTTCGATGAGTTGCGGTCCGTAGGCAATGACGACCAGCGCGATAGCGCCATAGAGCCAAGGCGCCCAGCGGTCTAACCATGCGGGGGTGAGAGATACATCTTGCAAAGATTCTGCAACGGGAACTTCAATTTGTTCGGTGGCGGTTTGTTTGCCAAAGGCGGTGGCAATCATCACCGTAAGATACATGAAACCACTGACGAAGAGGATAGCGCCGCCTAAGCCCACTTGAAAGAGGCGGCTGTTCCATTCGGGCGGAATGTAGGGAGCGTCGCCCAACGGGGTGCGGCGCGGCGCGCCCAATAAGCCTAAAACGTGCATGGAATTAGAGAAGAAAATCATCCCTACAAACCAGAGCCACGCTTGAATGACGCCCCATTGCGGTTTCCATAATTTCTTGCCGGTGACGTATGGCACGAGCCAGTAGGAAATTCCCATAAAGGAGAGGGTTACGCCGGTAGCCACTGTCAAGTGGAAGTGTCCGGGGATGAAGGCGGTGTTATGCAAGACAAGGTTCACGTTGTAGGAAGCGTTTGCCAAGCCGCCAATGCCGCCAAAGAAGAAGATGAGCCCGGCAAAGAGTTGCGCGGTGACGGAGGGATTCTTCCACGGCAGTTTGAGAATCCAACCGAAAGCGCCCTTGCCGCCGTTCTTGCGCGCGCCATATTCCAAGGAGGCAATCACGGTGAAGGCGGTCATCATCGAGGGGAAGAAAACAGAGGTGGTGAGGATGGAGTGCAGGTACTTCCAAGCGGGCGGGACGCCGGGGTCCACATATTGGTGATGAAAACCAAGCGGCGTGGAGAGGATGAGGAAGAGCCAGAAGGAAAGACGCGCCAAGGTATCGCTGAACATTTTTCCGCCCACTTGTTTGGGCAGCATGGCGTACCATGAGATGTAAGCAGGCAAAAGCCAGAAGTACACCAGCGGATGCCCCGTGAACCAGAAATAGGTGCGGGCGAGTTGCGGGTCCACGTTAGCAATTAAGCCAAGCGACCAAGGCAGCAGCATGGTGAGGATTTCGGCGGCGATGCCTACGGTGCAGAGTTGCCACAAGACCATAGTAATCAAAGAAGCAAAGGCAATGAAGGGCGTGCGCGTATTGGGGTTTTCTTTGCGCCATTGCATATAGGTGGCGTAAAAGCCCCAGCCTTCCACCCAGCTACCCACAACTACAAGCGTCAAGCCGAGATAGTAGCCCCAATGCGCTTTGAGCGGCGGGTAAAAGGTGTAAAGAACGCTGGCTTGATTGAGCAAAATGGGAACGGCGGCGGTGGCAAGCCCAACGACCATCATCCAGAAACCAACGGCGTTGAGTTTGGGGTAGCGCAGCGAGCGTTTTAGACCATAAATCATGTTGAAGGTCAAAAAGCCGGTGATGAAGAAGGTCGTCCACACCAGCGCATTCAAAACGCCATGCAGAGTCAAACCCTGATAGTAGGATTTGATAAGCGGTTTAAGGTACGGGTAGAGATTTAAGCCAGCATGTTCAAAGGCTTGCAAAGGTCCAAACAAACTGCCTAATCCAAGCGCAAACATGGCGACAAACAAATGCCAGCCGACAAATTTTTTCTCTTGCGAGGTTAATTCATATTGATTCATAGGGTCTCCTGCGCTATGGCTGCGTCACAATCACTTTGCCAAACATGGAAGCGTGCGCCGCGCCGCAGTATTCGGTGCAGATGTAGTTGTACGTTCCCGGCTTTGTAAACGTGGTAGACAGTTTAGAAACCTGCCCCGGCACAATTTGCATATTGACGTTTGTGTCCTGCAATTTGAAACCGTGTTGAACGTCCATAGAGGTGACGTAGAAAGTGATTTTCGCGCCGACAGGCACGGTCACTTCGGCGGGCATGAACTGCCACGTCTTGCCGAGGATGTAAACATCGTACTGCTTGCCGGGCGCTACTTCGCGCACGCCAGGGTTCGACCATGGGCTATTGGGGTCGGTGGATACGGTCTTTGGGTCCACGCGGGATTCTGGCGCAGGAACTTGAATTCCCAGCCCAAAGGCGGCAAAGGCAACAGCGGCAACCACAGCCAGCAACAAAACCGCGCTGAAGGTCATCCAGTTGCGCTCGGCGGGGTCAATGTGCATGGGTTGGGCGCTCATAGCGTGCCTCCACGGTTTAATAGGAACGCGTAAATTGTTCCCCAAATGAGGACGAGGGTGATGACAAAAACAATCAACACCGCTATCGTGCCACTTGGGCGAAACTCATCATTATCTTTCTTCGCCATATTCATTCTCCTTGATTAATTGGGTTGGTCGTCAATACAAAAAAGGAAGGTTCATTTGTAGCGAAACGCCTCCTGTATTACCTCAGCATGTACTTTATGTCATCGGCGAGGTCGTTAATAGTCGCGCCAAAGGGAAACACCAATTTCAAATAGCCTTCGCGGTCAATGACCAGCAAGGTGGCGGTGTGGTCTATCAAATAGCCGGTTGCGGCTGTGCCTTCATGTTTTTGATAGAAGATGCCGTAGAGCGAAGTCGCTTCATCAATTTGCGCCTTTGTGCCGGTCACGCCGAGAAACGTAGGGTAAAAATGCGCTACATAGTCGGCGAGTTTTTGCGGGTCGTCCCGCTCTGGGTCTACGGATATCATAATGAGTTGAACGTCATCCGCCGCCTTGCCCAGGTTGCGAAGCGCCTGCCCCACGTTGGCAAGGGTGGCGGGGCATACATCCGGGCAAAAGGTGTATCCAAAATATAACAACACAACTTTGCCGCGAAAGTCGCTAAGTTTTACGTCTCCATTTACGCTTTTGAGCGTAAAGTCAAACGCCGGGTCGGGAGATTGAATGACCGTGCCGTGAAAGGTATGCGGGCGCAAAAAATACACGCCTGCCGAAAGCAGGATAATAGTTGCAATGGAGAGAAGAATAGATTTATTTTTCATGCGAACTATTTTACTCGCTGTAACATAGGAATAAATGCGCGGCTTCGTATGCAATTTTGGCAGAGCCTACGCTGTTTTGCACTTCTTCGGCAAGCACGCCCAAATGACGCAAAATGCGGTCGGGCGTGGGCGACTCGGTGGCGTAACGGTAGCGGGCGCGAATGACGCCCCAGCCATCTACCAACACAAAGGTTGGGTCAAAGGCAAACTCGCCGCCGCCTTTGTCTTGGTAGTACACCTCAAAACCGGAGCCGATGATGGTTTTGAGCAGAATCGCATCGGGTTGAGATACAAATTGCCAACGAGAGAAATCTGCGCCCTGCGTCTCTCCGTAGCGTTTTAATTCCTGCGGCGTGTCGCGTTGCGCGTCAAAGGAAATCGTCACAAAGGCAACTTCTATTCCATTCAGCACAACTTCGTTTAAGCGCGCCTGTACTGCTTGCATCACGTCATTCACCGCCGCGCAGGGAGCGGGACAATTGGCATAGGAAAAGGCGTAAAGCGCAATCTTTCCGCGCAGGTCCTCGCTGGTGAGGCGTTGATTGTCTTGGTTGATAAAACTAAACGCAGGCGCAAGTTTGATGCGCGGCAAAACTTTAATGGGTTGAAATATCTTAAAGGCTAAAGCGGCGGCAATGAGAATGCCAAAGAAAATATAAACGGCGTTAAAGACGTATTTAGTCATGCAACTACATGCAGAGGCAGGGCGGCGTTGATGTTGAGGCTTGCTTGGATTTGGTTGCCCTCTTCTACAAGCTGGGTAAAGGTGATGCGCGCCATTTCTGCGCGCAGCAGGTCTTTGAGCCGCACCCATTGACAATGCACGGGGCAGCTGGGTTCAAAGTGACATTCGCCGGGCTTGAGAATGCAATCGGAGAGATATAACTCGCCTTCAAAGTGTTCTACAATTTCAAGTAGATTTAATGTTCGCGGGTCACGCGCCAAAGTGACGCCGCCATCGCGCCCGGTCTGCGTGCGGATGAATCCGCCGCTGGCTAAATCGGCAATAATGCGTTGTAACAGCGCGGCGGGGATGAGCATTTCGCGCCCAATTTCCGCAGTGGAAACGCGCTCATTCGGCTCTCTGCGAGCAAGAGAAAGGATAACGCGCACAGCGTAATCGGTTTGACGGTTAATTTTGAGCATATTTTTTCCTGACGCGCCAAGTAAACGTTTACCAGTATTATAAGAATATCGGCGCTTTTTTGACCTGTTATTAATCACACAGTCACATGACAATTGTCATATTTTAGTGATGGTTTGTCAATATTTATTAGACAATTATTGTCCGATTTTATGACGCCGTTGAGCAGGCTTTGAGAACACGGAGCGCGCAGAGATATTTCTTCTCCGTGAACTTTGTGCGCTCTGTGGTGAAATCTTTTGGCAAGCGCGCAATATTAGACGTTCTCTTGTAAAAAATCTCCTCATGTCGGGTGATATAATTTGCGCCCTATCCCCCAACAAAAAGGACATTGCATGATTAATCCTATTATTTTTTCTTTCAAACTATTTAACTTCGATGTTGCCCTGCGCTGGTACGGCGTGCTGGTGATGTTCGGCGCAGTGGTCGGCGCGTGGATTGCAGAAAAAGAAATTTCGCGGCGCGGCGAAAAAGGCGAGGTTATTTGGGACGGGCTGGTCTGGGTATTGCCCATTGGCATTCTCGGCGCGCGCATTTGGTACATCCTCAACAGCATCATTGGCGGCAGCCGCTACTATCTGGATGACCCCATCAAAATGCTGTACATCACCGAAGGCGGGCTGCACATCTTCGGCGGCTTTCTGCTGGGAGCCATTGCCCTGTACTTCTTCATCCAATCGCAAAAAATGGATTTTTGGCTCTTCCTCGATGCAATAGCCCCCGCCGCGCTCATCGGGCAGGCATTGGCGCGTCCGGCGAACTTTATCAATCAGGAATTATATGGTCCCCCCACCACCCTGCCCTGGGGCATCCTCATTAACAATTTTCAAAGCCGCCTTGCGCCCTACAAAGACCTTGCTCAATACCCGCTGGAAACAACGCGCTTTCATCCCACCTTTGCCTATGAAATGGTCTTGAACATTCTTGCCGGTCTGGCGTTATTGTGGATTGCCCGCGAATACCGCGAGAAGTTAAGACCCGGCGCCATTTTTGCGGGCTGGCTCGTCTCCGCCGGTTTCATTCGCACCTGCATCGAATTTTTCCGCCCCGACCAACCGCGCATCGGCGACTCCTTCGTCACAACCTCCATGCTGATTTTCTTTCTCATGGCGCTTGCAGGCATAGCCGCGCTGCTCATTCGCAGCGGAAAATGGCAGTCCGCCTTTGCCGCCAACTGGGAAACCGAATACTTCTTTGCCCCGCAAGAGGAAAAGCCCGCCCGCCCGCGCCAGCATACAATGACGGAAGAGGACGAGCCGCAAGAAGAACCCGCCGAAAAGAAAATTGTCAAAAAAGCGCCGGGCAAAAAAACAGTTCAAAAGAAAACCGCAACAAAAACAGCGCAGAAGAAACCCGCCGCAAAGAAAAAAACCGCCGCCAAAAAGACGCGGGAATAAACCATGAAATTTGAAACCCTTGCCATCCATGCCGGTCAAGAAGCCGACCCCAACAACGGCGCGGTGATGACGCCCGTCTATCTCACCTCCACTTACAAGCAAGATGGAATTGGAAAACCGCGTCAGGGCTACGAATACTCGCGCACGCTCAACCCCACCCGCAAGGCGCTGCAAGACTGCCTCGCCGCGCTCGAAAACGGAACTTGGGGCTTAGCCTTTGCCTCTGGTCTTGCCGCCACCGATACCGTGCTGCGCCTGCTCCAAAGCGGCGACCACGTTGTCGCGGGCAATGACGTATACGGCGGCACGTTCCGTTTATTTGATAAAGTGCTGCGCCGCTTTGGGTTGAACTTCACCTTTGCCGACACCACCGACCCCGAAAACCTCGCCGAAGCGCTGACCCCCGCCACAAAACTCGTCTGGCTGGAAACGCCCACCAACCCGCTGCTCGCCGTTAGCGATATTCGCGCCGTTGCAGAAGTCGTCAAGCAGCATCCTGCCAAGCCGCTGCTCGCCGTAGATAACACCTTCGCCACGCCGTACATTCAACGCCCGTTGGAACTCGGCGCGGATTTAGTCATCCACTCCATGACCAAATATCTCGGCGGGCATTCAGATGTAGTCGGCGGCGCTATCATCGGCAAAGATAAAGCGCTGGGCGAACAACTTGCCTATTTACAAAATGCCATTGGCGGCATTCTCGGACCGATGGATTCTTTCCTTGTGCTACGCGGCATTAAAACCCTGCCGGTTCGCATGGAACGCCACGCCCAAAACGCCGAAAAAATTGTAGCCTTCCTCTCGCGGCACAGCGCCGTGCAAAAAGTGATTTACCCCTTCCACGAAAGCCACCCGCAAACGCAAATTGCGCGGCGGCAAATGAGACTGGGCGGCGGCATGATTTCCTTTGTGATGAAAGGCGGCGCTGCCGCCGCCGCCCGCGCGGTGGAACGGGCGAAGATTTTCACGTTGGCGGAATCTCTCGGCGGCGTGGAGTCGCTCGTCGAAGTTCCCGCCGCCATGACGCACCTCTCCACGCAAGGCTCGCCGCTGGAAGTGAACGCCGGTCTTGTGCGCCTTTCCGTTGGCATTGAAAATGCGGATGACCTTATCGCAGATTTGGAACAAGCGCTGGCATAAAAAAAAGCGGGCAAACTTTTTGAGTTTGCCCGCTTTTTTTATTTACTTGGCTTGTTGGCTTCGCGGAAGGCTTTCACTGCCTCACGCAGCGCCTTGCCTGTTTCGCCCATAGCGGTTTTGAATTCTTTCATCTTGTCCCGCATGGTTTTTAGGGTGGCTTTTGCTTTTTCCGCGTCCGTCACTTTTCCGTTGGCGTCAAAGCCTTGATGTGAATTGACCACGCCGTTCATGCTTTCATAAATTGGTTTGGCTTTTTTCAATGCCGCTTGAAAGTTATTCAGCGCGGTTTGCAGCGCGGTCACATCTTTGCCTTCAGACTTCGCCTTGTCTATCAGCGCTTGCAGCTTATCTAAGCGCTCCGTGTCGCTGAACATTTTTCCGAGCCGCTCGTTCAGTTTTACCTGACGCGCCCAAATCTCTTCCATCTTCTCGTTGGTGAGTTCGGATTTTTGCTGCGGCGGAGTCTCGCTCTGCGCGAATGCCGCCGAAGCGGGGAATGCCGCAAACGCGAGCGCGGCGGTTGTGACCGCCAAAATCATTTTGTTGAAAATTGTTTTCATCGTAAGCCTCCTTTCAGGTTACGATGAAATTTTAGACGGGGGGAGTTACAGAGGTATAGCCCGCGTGTAAAAAGGTTGTAAAACCTACCTGCGCCGCAGAGCCAACATGGTTAAATCATCTCCCAGCGGGTTGGAGGAGATAAATTCATTCAGGCATTGCTCCACATGAGAGAGAACCTCGTCCGCTGTTTTGGCTTGGATATTTTGTAGAGCCGCCGCAAGACGCTCGTCCCCAAACAGTTCGCCCTCCGGCGAGAAGGCTTCGGTCAAGCCATCGGTATAAAGCAGAAGCGTATCGCCGGGTTGTAGACGAATGACGCGCTGCTCAATATGCGGCTGGTCGGTTGCGCCCAGAGCAATGCCCGTGCGGGTGAGTTTTTCCACGCCGCCCTGCGCTTTGACCCAAAATGGCGGGTTGTGACCGGCATTGACGTAGGTGAACTCTCCGCTGGCGGCGTTGAGCGCGCCATAAACGGCGGTGACAAACATGCCTTGCTGCGTATCGGGGAGCAGTTGGTCATTCACGCGGCGCAGAACTTCGGCGGGCGAGGCTTGCTCAAACACGGCGGCGCGCAGTAGGGTGCGCGTGAGCGCCATGAACAAGGCGGCGGGCATCCCCTTATCGGAAACATCCGCGATGAAGACGCCAAATTGATGGTTGGGCAGTTCAATCACATCGTAAAAGTCGCCGCCCACCTGACGGGCAGTGCGCCAGCGCGCCGCCATTTGCCACGCATCATGCTCTGGCAGCGCTTGCGGAATGAAGGTCTGTTGAATTTGACGCGCCAGCGATACTTCGGTTTCAAGGCGTTCGCGCGCCACCATCTCTTGTTGCAATAAATCATTTTGAATAGCGAGCGCGGCTTGCTGCGTGATGCCGTTGATGATTTCAACGCGGCGAGCGCGAAAGCGCCGCCCGTCTTCGGCTTCTTCCGCCAGAAGAACGCCGAAGAAATCATTTTTGATGGAAAGCGGAACGCCCATCAAAATTCGTTCTGCGGAGAGAATTTCGCCTTGACGTTCCGCATCTGGCTGGAGGTTTAACCAAGCGGGTGAATCCATTTCGGGAGCAAGGTCATGCGCGAGGGTCTGGTTTGCGGCGCGAACTTCATCTAACATGGGAAACTCGCCGAGAGAAAATTCCCGTTCGGTCAGCAGCGCTTGTTCGTCTTCGGTAAATCCATATTCGTGCGAGGCAAAAAAAGTTTGACGTTCCTCATCCCAGCGATACAAAGCAACGCGATGCACGCCCACCAAAATGGGCATGATGCGAATGATGGAGGCGAGAATTTCATCCAGCGCGTTAAGGCTGACAACCGATTGCGCCACTTGCAGCAAGGCGGCGGAAGCGTAGGCTTGCTCTTGCGCCGCGTCATACAGGCGCGCGTTTTCAATGGCAACCGAGGCGTAACTGGCAAAGGTGGCGGCTATGGCTTGCGCTTCGTGACCGTACCTGCCGGGCGTGCCATGTGAAAAAGTTAATACGCCCAGAGCGCGCTCGCCTACTTTAAGCGGCGCGGCAATGGAGGAATAATTTTGCGAGAAGCCGCCCGCCAACCCCAAAACCCAAAGCGGGTCGCTGGGTTTGCGAATGACAGGCTCTTCGGAGAGAAAGGCTTCTGTCATGCCATAAGTGGATTCCGGGTTGGCAAGGCTGACGCTTTGCAAGCGGCGCGGGTCGCAGCCGTGCGCGGCGGCGAGTCGCAGTTCGTCTTCTTGCAATAGCCAAATGGCGGAAATATCAATGGGCAGGTTGCGGTCTAGTTCGGTCAAAATGGTTTCGAGCGCTTCTTCCACGCCCACGTTGCTGCTGACCAAACCCGCCACTTCGCGCATACTGTCGGCAACCTGCCTGCGCCATTGCTCCGAGCGGTACAGGTCGGCGTTGCGAATTGCCGCCGCCATCGTATCCGCCACTGCTTCAAACATCAATTTATCATCTTGCGTAAAGGCGTTCAGTTGGTCCGATTGAATATCTAAAACGCCCACGACCTCGTCGTCAAAGATGAGCGGCACGCACAATTCCGATTGGGTATTTTTGGGCGGCAAGGGAGACGGCACATAACGCGGATGTTTGGAAACGTCATTAGCTAAAACTGTTTGTCCGGCGCGCGCCGCCCACGCGATGATTCCATCTTGGTCGTCCAGCGGAATAGAATAGCCGTCCAATTTTTTGCTGCGTTTGCCGCTGCCCGCCTGATAGAGAATGACGCGGCGATTAAGATGTACGCTGAACATGGAAACGTGCGGGTATCCAAATGTATCGTGAATCAGCGCGGCGGCGTTTTGCATGATGTCAGGAAGATTCAACGTGGCGGCGACGCTTTTACTCACCTCTGAAATTAACGCCATTTGGTCGGCGCGGCGGCGCAGGCTGTGATAGAGGGTGGCGTTTTCCACCGCTTGAGCAATGGCGTTTGCCAACGCGCTTAAAAGCAAAAGGTCATTGGGGTGAAAAGCGTTGAGCGCGTTGCTTTGCACGTCTAACACGCCGACCACCCGCTCTTCAATTTTGAGCGGAATGGCGACTTCCGATTGCGTTTCGGGCAATGCGTCAATAAAACGATAACGCGCATCGGCGCGCACGTCATCGCAGATGACGCCCTCGCCGCTTTGCGCGGCATGACCGATGAGTCCCTGCCCTAATTCCACCTGTAAGGCAATGGCGGCTTTTCTGCGCCCCTTGCGCGGCGCAACGGCGCTGGAACGAAAGCGCAGGGCGCGAGAATCCGCGTCCAACGTAAAGATGGCGACATAATAATAATTGAAGGTTTTTTGAATCAATTCCGTCACGCGGCGGGCAAGTTCGTCCAAATTCAACTCATTGGCAATTTGGGCGCTGACCGCGCGGACGAGGTTCAACTGCCGTAGCCGAAACTGCTCCACCGCCGCGCGTTGCGAGGCGACCAGACTCATCGAAACAATTTGCGCCAACCCCTCTAGTAGATTTAATTCCTCAGCGGAAAACGATGGACCTTTTGGGCGCGTCACTTGCAACGCGCCCAAATTTGCCTGCTGGTCTTCCAGTGGAATGGCGGCAAACGCCATGCGCGATTTTGTATTTGCCCTGCGCCGCGTTTTTTGAGTCACCAACTTGCCGGATTTAATTGCCAGCCTCATGCCGCCTTTGACGGGCTGCAAGGGGAACAAATCGGAAGCCGACCAGTCGGGCAGGCGAAAGGCGTTCTCGTTCAACCACAAATCCACCGCGCCGCCAAACAGCGCGCCGGTCATGGCAACAATGCGCTCGCGCTGCGCCAGCAACGACTCTTCATTGCGAAGACGCTCGCCAAAATTGGCGAGTTCATGGGCGGACGAATTCTGCGGAGCGTGAGTCTTTGCGTTCATCGCTAAGCTTTGCGTTTGGTCATCGTCAAAACATTTTCCGCGCCAATGGATTCGTAACGAACCTCATCCATTAATTGGCGCATGAGATACACGCCCAAGCCCCCAATTTTGCGTTTGCTCAATTTGGCTTTAACATTTGGCTCTTTCACAGCGGAAAGATTAAACGGCTTGCCCGTGTCGCGCATGGAGATAATTAACGCGCCGCCGCGCCCCTCGCAAGACACCTCAAAACGCGCGTCCGTCACGCCCTCGTAAGCGTGTTCAATGATGTTAGACGCGGCTTCATCTGCGGCGAGTTGCAGCGAATAAATTTCTTTATCGCTAAAACCATGCTGGCTGGCAACCTCCGCCACCAACTGGCGAATTTCGTCCAAATATTCAAAACGGGCGGGAAAAGTGAGAGTCGTCATAAAAGTAGAACGCGCGACCTGACAAGCAATTTGTCAGGTCGGCGTTCAAGGTTTAGATAATGAAAAAACTAAAAGCTGCCCACAGCGGTGAGCGTGTCGTCATACGTTTTGAAGAGTTCGGTAAAGCCCGCCAAATCCAACGCCTCTTTAATGCGGTCTGGCACAGCCACCAGCGCCACCTCGCCGCGATTGTAGCGTTTGCAATTGCGCTGCGCCGCAAGCAAAGCGCGAAAGCCCGCGCTGGACATATATTCCAACGCGCTCATGTCCACCACAATTTTGAAGCGGCTGTTATCGTTCAAATTTTCCAACGCTTTGGAAAACTGCGGCGCGGTGGAACTATCCACTCGACCTTTAACCACAACGAGGTCGCAATGCTTAAATTCTTGCGTGGTCACTTCCATGAGACTCCTCCAAAAGATGAATTTAATTCCGTGTAAAAAATTATATCATGCAACACGCGCGCGGAATTGAGCGGAAAGACTCATCCACAGCGCCGCCAGCAGACCACATATCAACAACGCAAATTTGATGGAAGCGAACAGCGCGGCAAAAAATGGAAAGGGAGCGACTGCGCCCGCGCCCAACATTTTCCACAGGGCTGCATTTTCCAGCGCATCGCAAAATGCCGCCACAAACGCGCCCCAGCCCAGCCATGCCGCCAAATTCCGCCAGCGGGGAGAAACGCCCCGCCCCGCCAGCAAAAGCCCGAACGAAAGAGTCAGCGCGTAAATCGGCATGAAGAGATAATCGAATCCCAATCCAAAGGCGGCAAAGAGTCGCGCCTGCGCGTTCCACGAATCAAGAATAGATTGCGCGGCGCGCGCCGTCCACGCCAGTTCAAAAGAGACAATGCCGTTTGGCGCGGGCGCGGTTTGCAAGGGAGCGTCCAACCCGCCAAAGACGGCAAAGATGAGCAGCGTTAAAAAAAGAAAAAACAGGAAGGCGCGTTTTTGTAACTGTTGAGGAAAATTTTCCAGCGGATGTTTCATGGGCGTATTTTACACGAAGCGAAAAATAAAAACTCCCCAAAGTTTTTTAGGCTTTGGGGAGTTTTTTTGTTTATCCTAATTTTGCCAGCACGTCGTTGGCTTCTAACAGCAAATAACTGACGCCGTCATATTTGAATTCCGTGCCGCTGTATTTGGCAAACAGCACCTTGTCTTTGGCTTTCAATTTGATGCTTTCATCTTCGCCAATGGCGACCACCTCGCCCGTTTGCGGTTTTTCTTTTGCGCTTTCGGGCAGGTACAAGCCGGATGAGGTTTTGGTCTCTTGTTCCAGCGGTTTGATAAGAACGCGAGTTCCCATCGGTTGAATATTTATTTTTGCCATGCTAATTCTCCTGAAGAAGTAAATTTATTTAATGCCAAGCAAAGCGTTAATTTTTGGACGGTCAAAGCCTATCACAATTTTGCCGCCAATGTCAATGACTGGCACGCCAGATTGCCCGGAACGGCGAATCATATCGCGGGCGGCGGCGGAGTCGCGGGTTACATCTACATCTGTAAACTTCACGCCTTTTTCACGAAAGTATTTCTTTGCCATGTTGCAAAAAGAGCAAGTGGGCGTACTAAACACCACCACTTTGGGTTGAACTTTATTTTCGGTCATTTTATGCCTCCAAGAGAAAATTATCTACTCTATGGATGCAAAAATCGTCCATAGGATACAACTGAAACGTAAATTTTGCGTAAGAAAACGCGCGCCCATTCTCCCTACCGAGCGGTAGGTTTTTAGGATATAATGCATTCATTCCAGAATTTGCATAAAAGGAGAGCCGCCTTGAAAATCATCGCTTGTATTAAACAAGTGCCCGACTCGGAAGCCAAAGTAAAAGCCGAAGACGGGCGAGTCAATTGGGGAGATGCGCCGCTAGTCAT
>Ga0172371_10003480_pt1 | contig 24351 bp, 18 predicted proteins | sample Lak12m_FD_114543 | JGI IMG/M metagenome (GOLD analysis project Ga0172371, IMG submission 114543) | Freshwater microbial communities from Kabuno Bay, South-Kivu, Congo - kab_022012_12m | ecosystem: Environmental > Aquatic > Freshwater > Lake | place: Democratic Republic of the Congo: South-Kivu... | reverse complement strand
CTGGCCCATCTCTCCGAGGAGAACAACACCCCGGAAGTCGCCCTGAACACGCATCGCCACATGCTTGGCCCCTGCCTGCCGCTGCACGTGGCCAGCCGTTACGAGCCGAGCGAAGTGCTGGACGTTTAGCCCGGATCATTCATGAGCCGATCACTCCAGTTTCCACGGGCTGCGGTACTCGTAATGGAGCAGCTGGTTGGCGTCCGGGCTGTTCGTGATCTTCTCCTGCTGGGCGTCCCACTCCAGCCTCAGGCCGGTGGCCAGCGAGAGGTTGGCCAGCAGGCTGAAGGTGGTCGAGCGGTGGCCGATCTCGACGTCACCGTTGGGGGTCGCGCGGGACTTGATGCAATCCAGGAAGTTCCTGGCATGCAGTGAGGTCAGCGACAGTTTCTTGTTGCCGCTCTTGGACGGGGCTTCATCGCTGGCCTTCATCTGAACCGGCTCGATCCGAGGCTTGCGGTCCTGGAATTGCCCGCCGCGCTCGGGAATCACATCGATCAAGTCGTCCCGCAGGTAGGCCGTCCCCATCGTGCCGCGGAGTTCGGCATAGGCATTCTGAGCCATCGCTGGGTTGCCGCACGTCTCGTACTGCCCAAACAGGATCAGCCGGCCGGCAGGGCATTGGAAGGTCACCTGCATGGTATCGGGGATCGTGCGATCGTCGTCCACGGCGAACCGGCCGCCCATGGCACAGATCGACGCCGGTGCCAGATCGCCCGTCATCCAGCGGATCATGTCCAAGAAGTGTACGCCCTGGTTGGCCGCCTGCGACGAGTACAGGTCCCACCAGCGGAATTTGTACGGGGCGATGGTCGCCTGGAACGGGCGTTTGGGGCGCGGGCCGAGCCACATATCCCAATCGAGGTCCTTGGGTGGGTCGCCGGGCGGCGCTTTGCCGATCCCCGCCGGATACATGTTGCTCAAGTGGTAGCAGCGGCTCACGGTCACCTTGCCCAGCCCGTCGTGCTGGATCATCTCCGCGGCCCGGGCGTAGACCCGCGAGGAGCGGCGATGGATCCCCACCTGGACGATCCGCTTCGTTTGCCGGGCGGTCTCCACCATGCGACGCCCCTCGACCACCGTGATCGAAAGGGGCTTCTCCACGTAGACATCCTTGCCGGCATGGCAGGCGGCGATGGTTTGGAGGGCGTGCCAGTGGTCGGGCGTGGCGATCACCACGGCGTCGATGTTCTTCTGGTCGAGCAGCTTGCGGAAGTCGCCGTACGTGGCCGCCTTGCCGCCGAGGCGCTGGCACGCGCGGTCGAGGGTCGAGCGAGAGACGTCGCAGAGGGCGACGATCTCCGCGTCGGCATGCGGAAGGAAAGCATCGAGGAGTTGTCCTCCCCGGTTGGCCACGCCGATGAACCCCAGCCGGATCCGCTCGTTGGCCCCCAGCACCCGCTCCGGGTGCAGAACTCCCAAAGCCATCGTCGCAGCCGCTCCGGCCTTGGCAAACTCACGTCGGGTGATTTTAGGGGTGGACATCGGATTCTCCTCAGCAAGAAGCATTCAGACTCAACTCCCATGTAGAGCAACCGCGATCGAATGTATCACCGCGGCTTGGCGCATTCAAGGATCGGCCGGAGGGTGTCAAGAAACCTGTTTTCTCGCAGCAGACACAAAATGCGTTTGCACGATTCCGGGACGCCATGGGACAAACTGTAGGGAACGCCCTCCGTGGCGTTCCGGGACCCGTCATGGATGCCTGTTTCGCAGCCCCGGAACGCCACGGAGAACGTTCCCTACAGGCGATCGTCCCGGAGTCGCGTAACTTCATTCATCGAGCATTTGACGCTTGCGGAACGTTCTGCTAACCTCCAGCACGCCATGCGTGACTTAGACGACCTGTTCGCGGCCCTCGCACGAAGCCCGTTTCGCAGCCGCTTCCGGCTCGGGCCCAAGGAGCGGGCCTACGTGGAGCGAAAGCCGCTCCCGGTGCTCCTGGAGCAGGGGCGCAAGTTCGTTTCCGAGCGGCTGGCGCCCGCCGAGCCCGCCAACGACGGCCGGCAGACGCCCATGCGCGGGCATCCCGTGTTCGTGGCCCAGCACGCCACGGCCACCTGCTGCCGGGCCTGCCTGGCCAAGTGGCACTTCATTGCCAAGGGCAAACCACTTTCCGACGAGCAAGTCGATTACGTCCTCCGTGTCATCGAGCGATGGCTCGCGGCCCGACTCCCCCCTTCCCCGCCGCGAAACGAGGCCATCAAGCAACTCCCGCTTTTCTGAATCAAAGCGGTTCTCTCGTAGCCCCAAACACTTGAGCAGCTTACCCCAAGCCCGTAGACCGCGCTAGCCGAAATTGTCAGACCCGTTCTTGTCGATATCCAGAATTCTCTTTACTCTCGGGATTCTGGGTCTGAGACTGGACCACTACCCGATGTGGGTATTTGTTGACCGCTCCAGGTCGATCTGTTATAATGTGGGGTTTTCATGACTTGGCCGTCGAAATCGACGGCGGGAATCCGCGAGCGAACTACTGAGGAGCGACATGCCGCACGACGTGACGTTGATCACAGGGGACGGGGTTGGACCGGAAATCGCCAAGGCGGCCCGGCGGTGCGTGGAAGCCACGGGGGTCGACATCCGGTGGGACGAGCAAGAAGCGGGGATCGACGTGATGCAGCGGACGGGCAATCCCCTGCCCGAGGCGGTTCTCAATAGCGTCCGCCGCACCCGGTGCGCTTTGAAGGCCCCCATCACCACGCCCGTGGGCACGGGGTTCCGCAGCATCAACGTCTTCCTGCGCCAGGAATTGGGGCTGTTTGCCTGCGTTCGCCCGTGCAAGTACTATCCCGGCGTGCGGACGTTCTTTAGCAGCGTGCCGGTCGATCTGGTGATCGTCCGCGAGAACACGGAGGACTTGTACGCGGGGATCGAGTTCGAGCAAGGCCAGCCCGCCACGGCCGAACTGATCGACACCATCAACAAGGTGTCGCGCGACCGGCGGATCAGGACCGGGCGCGAGGAGACGGGGATCTCGATCAAGCCGATCAGCATCTCCGGCACGGAGCGGATCGTCCGCTACGCCTTCCAGTACGCCCTGGACAACGGCCGCCGCAAGGTCACGGCGGTGCACAAGGCGAACATCATGAAGCACACCGACGGGCTGTTTCTGGCCACGGCCCGGCGCGTGGCCCAGGAGTACGCCGGGCGAGGCATCGAGTTCGAGGACCGCATCGTCGACAACATGTGCATGCAGTTGGTGCAGAAGCCCGAGCTGTACGACGTGGTGGCCCTGCCGAACCTCTACGGCGACATTCTGAGCGACCTGGCCGCCGGGCTGGTCGGCGGCTTGGGCATGGCCCCGGGTGCGAACATCGGCCCCGACGGCGCGGTGTTCGAGGCCACTCACGGTAGCGCCCCGAAGTACAAGGGCCAGAACAAAGTGAACCCCACGGCCCTGATTCTATCCGCGGTGCTCATGCTGCGTCACCTCAAGGAAAAGGAGGCCGCCGACCGTTTGGAAAAGGCCGTGGCGGCGGTGATCGCGGAGGGGAGGGACGTCACCTACGACATGAAGCCAAACCGCGACGACCCCACCGCCGTCGGCACCCAGGAAATGGCCGAGGCGATCTGCCGGAAGATGGGATAACGTTCTTTGAAGCCCTCGTTCGCATCACCGCTACGAGCCGCGATTGACTCCACGAGGTTCGCGGCGGAGGAATCTGACGCTCAGATGGCGGCTGCTCGTAAAACGGCGCGGTGAGCGGGCTTGAAGCCGGCGCACGTCTCCGCGGCGATCGCCAAAGTGCGAGCGCGAAGGCGCGCGGCACAGGGTGGCAAGTGAAGATCGTTCTCGACACGAACGTCTTTGTTTCCGCGACTCAGGTCCGGCGGCCCTCCTCTGCCCCGAAGGGGCACAATGGGAGAGCCCAGGGCAACGCCCTGGGGAACGGAGTCGGAAACAGGGGCGAAGCCCTGAAGGGGCGAGATTCCGGCTTCGCCCGATCGTCATCCCGCCCTTTCAGGGTTCCCGATCTCGGCATGGGCTCCGTCCCCAGGGCGTTGCCCTGGACTACCGTATTTCGCCCCTTCGGGGCTTGAGACCGGCCGCCGGCGCATAGGTTTCTTGGGATGTGCAATCCGACTGCTTCCCCTTCGCAACACCACCCGTATCCATGAGGCGATCAACGTTTCACCTGCCCAACGTCATGCCCTTGTCCCCGGATGCCCACCCCTGTATCTTGATCGTGCGATCCTGTGTTCGCCGCTTTGTGCGCTGAGGAGACCGGAGCCATGGCTCGCCATGCGCCGCTATGGATCGGGATTGGCATCTGTCTTGCTCTCTCGGCGACCGGCGTGTCGGCCGAGGATTTGGCCGCGTTTCGGTCGGCCAAGCCCGTGTGGCCTAAGGGCCGGGAAACGGAGATGAACCTGACGGTCGGGTTTCGAGCGGTGTTCGACGCCCCGGCCGACAAGAGTCCATCCCGCAACGTGGCGCAGCCGCCCTCGGCTGTGCGCACTTCTCCAACACAGCCGGGGGCGGCTGTGCCACAGGTGGTGCTCCGCGTGGCGGCGGCCACGATCTACCGGGCGTGGCTGGGTGGCGAGTTCCTCGGCTGCGGGCCGGCCCGGGGGCCGCACGGGTTCTTCCGCGTCGACGAGTGGGATCTTTCAAACAAGCTCTCTCCGGGCAAGAACCTCGTGGCCCTCGAAGTGGCGGGGTACAACTGCAATAGCTACTACCTGTTGGATCAAGCGTCGTTCTGTCAGGCCGAAGTCACCGCGGGCGATCGGGTGCTCGCCTCCACGGCTGGCGACGGCGAGCCCTTTGCCGCAGGCGTTCTCGACTACCGCGTGCAGAAGGTCCAACGCTACAGCTTCCAGCGGCCATTCATCGAGGTCTACCGGCTCAAGCCCGATTCCGACCGGTGGCTCCGCGTGGCATGCCCGGCGGCACGCCCAGAGCGGAGCGATGGGCGTGGTGAGCCTCGGGCCGTTCCAGCCACGCCCTTCGCGACTCAGGGCGTGCCACCCGACCACCTTGCCATTCAACCGCCGAAGCATCTCTTGCCGCGGCACGTACCGTACCCCGAGTTCGCCGTGAAGCGGCCGGTCGGCGTGGCGGCGGCGGGCCGGGTCGAGAAACGCGCAGAAGTGGAGAAGGTCTGGAAAGATCGCTCGTTGGTGGGCATCGGACCTAAGCTCAAGGGTTACCCGGAGAAGGATCTCGAAGTCATCCCCTCCATCGAAATGCAGCACTGGGCGACCGTCGGGGCTGCCTCACGCGATGAGCCATGGACGCCCATCCGCCTGGCCGAACATGCCTTCGCGATTGCCGACTTCGGGGCAAACCTGACCGGCTTCGTCGGCGCGAAGGTCACGTGTGACAAGCCGTCGCGGCTGGTCTACACGTTCGATGAGATCCTTACGAACGGCGACGTCGATTTCAAGCGGCTCGGGTGCGTCAACGTGGTGACGTACTACCTGGAGCCGGGCGAGTATCGTATCGAGTCGATCGAGCCGTACACGATGCGGTATCTGAAGGTCATCTGCCTGGAGGGCGAGTGCCAGGTGAAGGGGCTGTATCTCCGCGAGTATGCTCATCCGGAGCCCAAGGTGGCCCGGTTCCACGCCAGCGACGAGCGGCTGAATCGCCTGTTCGAGGCCGGGGTGCTCACGTTTCGCCAAAATGCCTTGGACATTTTCATGGACTGCCCCTCGCGGGAGCGGGCCGGGTGGCTGTGCGACAGCTTCTTCACGTCCCGCGTGGCGCCCGACCTGGCGGGCAGCGCCGTGATCGAGCACAACTTCTTCGAGAACTTCCTCCTGCCCGAGCGGTTCGCGCACCTGCCCGAGGGAATGTTGCCGATGTGCTACCCGGCCGATCATTACGACGGCGTCTACATTCCCAACTGGGCGATGTGGTTCGTGGTCCAGCTCGAAGAATACCTCGCCCGCAGCGGCGATCGGGCCACCGTCCACGCCCTCCGGCCCAAAGTCCTCAAGCTGCTCGAATTCTTCAAGAAGTACGAGAACAGCGATGGCCTGCTCGAAAAGCTGCCGAGCTGGGTGTTCGTCGAGTGGTCGAAGGCCAACGACTTCGTGCAGGACGTGAACTACCCGAGCAACATGCTCTACGCCGGCACGCTCGCGGCGGCAGGCCGCATGTACGGGATCCAGGAACTGGGCGCCAAGGCCGATGAGGTCCTCAAGACGATCCGCAAGCAGTCGTTCGACGGGCATTTCTTCGTCGATAACGCCGTGCGCCGCACCCAGGGGGTACCCGGCAAGCTGCAAGTGACCCGCAACCGGAGCGAAGTGTGCCAGTATTTTGCGTTCTTCTTCGGCGTAGCCAACCGCGAGAGCCATGCCGAGTTGTGGCGCGTCTTGCGCGACGAGTTCGGGCCCGACCGGCAGAAGCGGAAGGCTTATCCGGAGATCCACGCGGCCAACTCGTTCGTCGGGAACATGCTCCGCATGGAATTGCTGTCCGACGTCGGCCGGGGCCAACAGATCCTCGACGAATCGGTGGCCTACCTGTTCTACATGGTCAATCGCACGGGCACGCTATGGGAGAACGTGGGGGCGAATGCCAGTTGCGACCATGGGTTCGCATCGCACATCGTACACACGCTGTACCGCGACATCCTCGGGCTGCGGCGGGTGGACCCGACGGCCAAGAAGATCGCCGTCCGCTTCCAGGACCTCAAGCTCGACGCCTGCGAAGGGACCATTCCAACGCCGGACGGGCCGGTCTCGCTCCGCTGGAGTGTCAAGCAGGGCCAACTCCAGTACCAGTTGACGCACCCGGCCGGCTACGACGTGTCTATCGAAAACCCCAGCGGCAAGCGGCTCGATCGGCAGCCCTGAGGGAAGAGGGGGAGTGGAGGAGTGGAGGAGACGCGGAGACACGGAGATGCACGAACATGGGCTGGGAATAAGAATTTCTCTGGTCTCCTTCACTCCTTTACTCCTCCACTCCCCCTCTCCGCGTCTGTATAATTCCCGTGCCAACCAAGAGGACGAAATCCAATGGCAAGCAAACGCATCTTGATCGTCGGCGGGGTGGCGGGGGGGGCGGCTTGTGCGGCGCGTCTGCGTCGCCTGGACGAGAAGGCGGAAATCTTCGTCTATGAGCGCGGGGCGGACATCTCCTTCGCCAACTGCGGGTTGCCGTACTATTTGGGCGGGGTCATCTCGCAGCGGCACCAGCTCCTGGTGGCCACCGCGGAGCGATTTCGCGACTGGCTCAACGTCGAGGTCCGCGTGCGGCACAACGTGCGACGGATCGACCGGGCGGCCCGGACCATCGAGGTCCAGAACCTGCAAACCGGCACGAGCACCATCGAGCCTTACGACGCCCTGGTGCTGGCCCCGGGGGCGGAGCCGGCGCGGCCCCCCTTGTCGGGAATCGATTTGCCCGGAATCTTCACGCTCCGCAACCTGGACGACACCGATCGTATCCACGCCTGGCTGGAGCAGCGGCGTCCGGCCCGGGCGGTCGTGATCGGCGGTGGATTCATCGGCCTGGAGATGGTCGAGAACCTCCACCGCCGAGGCATCGAGGTCACGGTGCTGGAGGCCGCCAATCAAGTGATGCTGCCGATGGACCCGGAGATGGTCGCCCCGGTCCATGCCGAACTCCGCCGGCAGGGGGTCGACTTGCGGCTCGCCAGTAGCGTGGCCGGCTTCGAGACGGCGCCCGACGAGCGGCTTCAGATCATTACGGCCAGCGGCGATCGGTTTGTGGCCGGCATGGCCCTTTTCTGCGGCGGGGTGCGGCCGAACGTGACTCTGGCCCGCGACGCCGGACTGGAGATCGGCTCGCTGGGCGGGATCCGGGTGGACCCGCAAATGCGGACCTCCGACCCGGCGATTTGGGCCGTGGGCGACGCCGTCGAGGTCCGCGACTTCGTCACCGGCCAATGGAGCCTGATCCCGCTGGCCGGACCGGCGGCCCGCCAGGCCCGGGTGGCGGCCGACGCCATCTGCGGGCGGAGCACCACGTTCCGCGGTTGCCAGGGGACGGCGATCGTGGGCGTGTTCGATCTCACCCTGGGCATCACCGGCGCCAGCGAGAAGCGCCTCCGGGCCGCCGGCACGCGCTACGAGAAAAGCTACACCCATTCGGACCACCATGCCGCCTACTATCCGGGCGCGGAGATGATGACCGTGAAGCTTCTGTTCGACCCGGAATCGGGCCGCATCCTCGGGGCGCAGGCCGTGGGCAAGGCGGGGGTCGACAAGCGGATCGACGTCCTGGCCATGGCCATTCAGAAACAGGCCACGGTCTGCGACCTCGAAGAGGCCGATCTTTGCTACGCCCCGCAGTACGGTAGCGCCAAGGACCCGGTCAACATGGCCGGGTTCGTCGCCGCCAACGTCCTCCGCGGCGACGTCGACCTCTCGCACTGGCAGCAGTGGCTCGAGCGCTGCGAGTCGGGCGAGGGACTGCCGCCGCTGGTGGTCGACGTCCGCACGGCGGCCGAGGCCGCCGCGGGGGCCGTGCCGGGGAGCCTCGACATCCCTCTGGGCGAGATTCGCACGCGGCTCGGCGAGTTGCCCCGCGACCGCGAGATTTGGGTCCACTGTGGCGTGGGCCAGCGCTCCTACTACGCCGCCCGAATCCTCCGCCAGCACGGTTTCACGGTGCGCAACCTCTCCGGCGGCATGCGATCGTTCCAGGCCACGAAGAAGGGCTGAGGACCGAAGGGGCAGGGGCGACCAAGGTCGAACGGCGCGGCCGTTCTCATAGGAGCTGCTGCCTGGGACCCGCTTCCGCCCGCCGTACCCGGTTGAGCAAGGATTCGATGTGTCGCGCGGAGCCGTTCCAGGTTCCAGCCCGCGGTTCCGTAGTCTCACGATCCGCCGCGGGCGTCAACCACGGCTTCCATGGCAGCAAAGTAGATGTGACAAGGAAGGTAGTCGACCGGACGACGGGCAATCGTCGCGAGCACCCGTTCTTCACGTGTCATGGTCATGCCGCGGCTCCACGTCGAGGACGTACATCCAATGGTATTCGGGGACCGTGGCCTGATCCAGGCCGATGTCCACACTGGCGGCCACGGCGAGTCCTTCTTCGCGGAAGAGATGCTCCCAACCTTCGGGCGAGTTGAAATTGCAGCCGACGTGCCCCTCGTCGCGCAACACGCGGTTGTAGAACCAATCGAAGAAGATATTGAACCGACGGTGCGGCTCGTTCAGATAGACGGACTCGGTGACGACGATGCGGCCTCGCGTAACGCGCATCACCTCGCGCAGCGCGCGAAGCGGATCGTCGCAATGGTGCAGCACGTTGACCAGAAGCGTGTAGTCGAATGCCTTGTCGGGAGAGTCGATGCCCAGACCGTCGTAAAGGCGGAACGGCAGTTGGGCTGGATCGTGCCCCGCGGCGTTGCTGCCCACGTCCAAGAGACTCCCCGGCCCGACATAGGGGGCGATCTGGCGGTAGACGGCGGCCGACCGGTCTTCCAGCGTCTGGCGGATGTGGGCGCCCAGGCTCATGTCGGCCAGGAGCCTCTTGAGTTCCGCCTCGATCTCCGATGCGGTCTCTGCCGTCCGGCAGATGAGGAAGACGTCGTCCACGGCGCGGGCCGCGCGCTCCGGGTCGATCCTCAGCGTGTCGAAGAGATCTCCCAGAAACCGGCGGGCATTGCGCAGCGCCCGGTCGTTGTGCGGATTTCGCTGCTTGAGCACGTCGAGGATGTGCATCGTGCCGCCCCCGGGCGGCATTAACTCGTCTAGGCCGACGACCTGCAAGACCTTGCGCACCAGAGGAGCAGAGCGGATCAACTCGAAAAATCGGTCGGCGGCTTGGATCCGCTTGTACGCCGACAGAAACACGCGAATCCCGGCGCTGCCGAGGAACTCCACTCCGGCCATGTCGACGATCACGCGAGGCACGCCGGTGTCCAGGACGGCCGTCAAGACCCCCTGGAGGGCCGGGGCCGCCTCGGCGTCCAGCCGGCCCTTCAATCGCACGACCACGCCGTTGGCAAGCTCCTGCGTTGAGATATCCATCCGGGACTCCTGCTTCTAATGGCCCCTGCCTAACCAAAGAACGAGGCCGACCATCGGGAGGCGGGAAAACGAAGCACTTCGCTGCAAGTTGCCGATCATTCGCCAAGCAGGTATCAAAAGGCCATCCTAACAAAGCGGGAATCGTTTTGAGAAGGGGAAGCTTCGAGCGCAGACGAGCAAAGTCCTTTTCGGCCCCCTCCCTGGTGGCAGACCAAGCGGGGCGTTTGACGATCAGGGCGCCGCCGGTCTCTTCCCAGACGCGCCTCCCGTTTACGCGACGGGATGCAGTACAACACGTGCAGCATCAGCGTGAGAAGGGGCAAGACTGCTCGGCGCATGAACCGGTATGGTCCGCATCGCCCGGAGCATCGTCAACCGAGATTCCCGGCGTGGGAAGGGTAAGGGCAGCGGCCACTCGCCAAACACCGCGCGGTATCCTCCTCCGCGGCCCTCCCCGGAGTGCTTCCCCGGAATCGCAACCGGGAGGTAGAATTCAGGTAACACTTCAGCCGTCTGAAGTTACAGAAAGTGTAAGAAGGGGAAAAAGGAAAAAGGGAAAAGTGGGAAAGAAGGAAAGGAAGTGTTCGTCTACGTTTACACTTGCCACGAATGGTCTCTTTGTCTTTCCCCTTTTTCCCCCTTCCCCATTTTCCCTTTTCTTACACTCACTTCATTCCGCTGAATACTAACGAATTCAGGAGCCTTCTTCCCGACGAGCAGCACGTGGGAGTGCGCCGGCACGCGCCGACGAGAACGAAGGAAGCGGCGAAACCGCGCTGGGCGCCCCCGGCAGCCGATCGATAAGGAACGCTGCAGCATGGCCTCGGATACCCAATCTCGCGACCAGCGCGATTTTGTTATTCGCAACGATTTTTCCGAACTCGCCTGGCTTCCCAACGCCGTACGCGAGTTTCTCGCCCAGCGAGGCCTGTCCGAAAGGACGCTGTTCACCATCGACCTGGTCCTGGAGGAAGTAGTCACCAATATCCTCAAGTACGCCTATTTCGACGCCGAATCGCACCAGATCGCCATCCATGTCGCGCTGACGCCCGAGCAGGTGGTCCTCGTCGTGGAAGACGATGGCCGGCAGTTCGACCCCGTCCAGACGCCGGAGCCGGACGTTCGGCAACGGGCCGAAGATCGGCCGATCGGGGGGCTTGGTCTCCACCTGGTGCGGCGCATGGTACAGTTGTTTCGGTATGAACGCCGCGGGGTGAGAAACCATCTGGAAATCCGCGTCGACCGGGGATCCGAGTAGCCGAGGATTGTCGCGATGAAGATAACGCTCAAACACAAAGTGATCGGTCTGGCGCTCTCCGCGGCTCTCTTGCCCGTGGTCGTGATGTCGCTTTTCATTGGTCTCGAAAAATCGCGCATCCGAGCCACGGTCCGCGAGCGCGTCGAGGCGCTGATTCGCGAGAACACCGATCAGATCGCCAAAGACGTCTATGCCATGTGCGAGAGCACCAACGCACTGGTGCAGCGGCAGGTGGACAGCAATCTATGCGTTGCCCGGATGATTCTCGCCCAGAAAGGGGGCCTGAAATTCGACGCCGAGAAGACCCATTGGACGGCCGTGAACCAGTTGACCCAGGCAGAGACCGAGGAGGATTTGCCGAAGGCCATGGTGGAGGGGAAATGGCTGGGCCAGAACGTCGACAGCAAGAAGCGGACACCCGTGGTCGATGAGGTTCGCGACGTGGCCGGCTGCACGTGCACGATCTTCCAGCGGATGAACAAGCAGGGCGACATGCTCCGCATCGCGACCAACGTGCCGGGGCAGGACGGCAAGCGGGCGATCGGAACGTACATCCCGGCGCGGAATCCCGACAGCACCGCGAATCCCGTCGTGGCCGCGGTCCTCAAGGGGGAGACCTACCACGGGCCGGCCTTGGTGGTCGATACTTGGTACTTGACCGCCTATGAGCCGATCCTCGACGCCGATGGGGCGTTGGTGGGCATGCTCTACGTGGGCGTGAAGCGCGACGCGGTAACCAGCGTGCAGGAAGCGATCCAAAGCATCAAGGTCGGAAAGACCGGCTATGTGGCCGTGTACGGCGCCAAAGGGGAGCACCGGGGGCGTTACATCGTCGCCAAGCGGGGCGCCCACTTGGAGCGGACCGACATCGTCAACTCCACGGGCGAGGACGGCCGGCTGTTCATTCAGGAGATCACCAACGCGGCCTTGCTGTTGCCCAAGGGGGGCGTCGGCCACGACGAGTACGATTGGCAGTTGCCGGGCGAAAGTGCGCCGAGAAGGAAGCTGGTCGCCTACACCTATTTTGAGCCGTGGGACTGGATCATCAGTCCCGGAACCTACCGCGACGACTACGAAAACGACTGGCTCGCCGTGGAATCGTCGTTGGGGCGGCTGCTGTGGTACTCCGTGGGGGCGGGTCTGATCCTGTCGATCTTGATGATTGCGGCCGCGATCCTGATCGGCGGACGTATCGCCGACCCGATCAGCCGGATCATGTCCGTGGCGCAGATGATCGCCGGCGGCGATCTGCGCGCGGCTGCCCAATCGCTCAAAACCCTCACCGGGGCGCACGAGGCCGAGGCTGCCCGAAAGCCGGCCGCCGCCCCGGATGCCCGCGACGAAACGGGGCAATTGCTCGCCGCCATCGACATGATGACTCGCAACCTGATCTCGCTGGTCGGGCAGGTGCAGTACTCGGGCATCCAGGTGACCTCCTCGGCCACGGAGATCGCCGCGTCGGCCAAGGAGCTGGAGGCCACCGCGGCGGAGCAGGCGGCCTCGACCACCGAGGTGGTCACTTCGGCCCAGGAGATCTCCGGCACGTCGCGCGACCTGGCCAACACGATGGAAGAGGTGACGGGGATGGCATCCGGCACGGCCACCCTGGCCGCCGCCGCCCGGCAGCTCTTGGGGAGCATGGAGACGAGCATGCGGGAGCTGGCCGCGGCCACCTGCACGATCTCCTCCAGGCTCTCGGCCATCAACGAGAAGACGAACAACATCTCCAACGTCGTGACCACCATCGGCAACGTGGCCGACCAGACCAATTTGCTCTCGCTCAACGCCGCCATCGAGGCCGAGAAGGCGGGCGAATACGGGCGGGGATTCTCCGTCGTCGCCCGGGAAATCCGCCGCCTCGCCGACCAGGTGGCCGTGGCCACGCTCGAGATCGAGGAGATGGTCAAGGAAATGCAGACCGCCGTCTCGGCCGGCGTGATGGAAATGGACAAGTTCAACGCCCACGTCCGCCACAGCGTCGACGAGATGGGCCGGATCAGCGTCCAGCAGTCGCAGGTCATCGAGCAGGTGCAGTCCCTGGAGCCGCGCTTCGAGCGAATCAACGAGGGGATGCAACAGCAGTCGCAGATGGCCCGGCAGATCAGCGATTCGATGGTCCAGCTCAACGCCGCCGCGCGGCAGACCGCGGCCTCCTTGAGCGAGTTCAACAAGGTCACGGAACAGTTGAATAGTGCCGCCCATGGATTGCAGGAGGAGGTCTCCCGGTTCAAGGTCAACTCCTGAGGACGGCGCGATGCTGATGCTGCTCCTGAGTGCAGGCACGGACCGCTACGCGATCGACGCCCGCGACGTCGTGGAGGTCATCATGTCGGTGGAGCTGACGCGGCTGCCCGGCGATTCGGACCGTGTGGCCGGATTGGTGAATTACCACGGCCGGATGGCGCCCGTCGTCGATCTCTGCCGCCTGACGCTCGGCCGCGACTGCAACCGGCTCCTGAGCACGCGCATCGTGATGACCCCCTACCCTCCGGGGAGCCAGCCCCAAGGCCTGCTCGGTCTTCGGGCGGAGCAAGTCACCGATGGCATCCGGGTGAATCCGGAGGATCTGACGAGCGCAGAAGCCGGCCTCGCCGGCGCGGTCTATCTTCGCCGGGTCGTGCGCGACCGTACGGAGATGATCCCCTTGTTGTGCCTCCAGCGGCTCTTGCCGGAGTCGCTGCGGCTCCGGCTGCTGGCCGGCCAAGTGAAGGAGACGTGATGTCCATCGACACGATCGCCTCCTTGCTCACGCAGAAGACCGGGTTGGACCCGGCTGCGCTCGGCGCGGATGCAGTCGGCCGGGCCGTTCGGCGCCGCATGGCCGAGCACGGCCTGAGCGACTACGGCCGGTACGAGGAGACGCTCCTCGCTTCGGACGAGGAGTGGCAGTCGTTGGTCGACGAGATCGTCGTCAGGGAGACCTGGTTCTTTCGCGACTGGACGCCGTTCGTCTTCCTCCGGCGCTACGTGCGCGAACAGTGGGCGCCCGCGCACCCGGGACACGTGCTCCGCGCGCTCAGCGTGCCGTGCGCCACCGGCGAGGAGGCCTATTCGATCGCCATGACCCTGCTCGACGCCGGTATGGCCAAGGAGTCGTTTCGCGTCGACGCCCTCGACGTCAGCCGGACCGCGATCGCGCGATGCCGGGAGGCCACGTACCGCGCGGCATCCTTCCGCGGGGAGCACCTGGAGTTTCGGCGGCGGCATTTTGCGGCGGTCGAAGGCGGGTACCGGCCGCTGCCCGAGGTCGCCGCCGCCGTCGCGTTCCGGCAGGGCAATCTCCTCGACGCCGGTTTCTCCGCTGCCCGGGGGCCCTACGACGTCGTCTTCTGCCGCAATCTGCTGATTTACTTCGACCTCGCATCGCGGAAACGTGCCGGCGAGAACCTGCACCGCCTCCTGGCCGACGCCGGCGTCCTGTTCGCCGGCCACGCCGAGACCACGTACACCCTCGGGCCGCGATTCGCTCCGCTGGGAGAGCCGGGGGCGTTTGCGTACCGCAAGACGGCTGCCGTCCCGCCCAGTGATCCGGCGCAGCCTGGGGAGTGGCATGCCGTCACTCGGCATAGCCGAGGGTCGGCATGGGGGGCGTTACGGCAGCTTCCATGCTCACCCGACGCTTCGCGTCGTGAGAGCATGCCACCCAATTCGTCGATCGAGGATCCCCAATCACTCCTGGAAAGAGCCAGCCGGCTGGCCGACGAGGGATCGCTCGACGCGGCCGCGGCCCTCTGCCGGCAGCTCGTCGAGGGGCAGGACCCCTGTGTCGAGGCCCATTGCCTCCTGGGGTTGATCCAGGAAGCCTTGGGCGATAGGCTTCAGGCGGAAGACTACTACAACAGGGCGTTGTTTCTCCGCCCCGATCACTACGAGTCGCTCGTCCATCTGATACTCCTGGTGGAATCGCGGGGGGATAGCGCGTGGGCCGCCGCGCTGCGGGCAAGGGCCGGACGAATCCGCGATCTGGAGAAGAGCCATGCGGGCTAGCATCGACGACTGCTGGCGGCGCATCGGCGTCGCAGGCGATCGGCAGTGCCCGGACTTGGAGCGAGTGGGTCATTGCCGCAATTGCAGCCGGTACACGGAGGTCGCCGCGCGGACGCTGGACCGCGCGCCCCCCCAAGGCCACGTCGAGCAGGCAACCGAGCTGCTGGCCCGAAAAGAAGAGCCCGAGGCCCGCGACACCCTCGCGGTGATCGTCTTTCGTTTGGCCGGCGAGTGGCTGGCCTTGCCGGCCGTGGTGTTCGAGGAGGTGACGCCGCTCCGGCTCATCCGCCCCATCCCGCACCGTACGAGCGGCGTCTTGCTCGGGCTGATCAACGTGCGGGGATCGCTCCACCTCTGCGTGTCGATGGCCAGGCTGCTCGGCGTCGGGCAAGCGGAGGGCGCCGCGGAGTCGCCGGGCGGCGGCGAGCGGCTCCTCGTGATCTCCCGCGACGGCAATCGCTGGGCGTTCGCGGCCGACGAGGTTTGCGGCATCCATCGCGTCGCGCCGCAGGGGTTTTTGGACGTCCCGGCGACCGCGGCCAAGACCGTGTCCGTTCCTGCCAAGGCAATCTTTCCCTGGCGCGAAGCGCATGCCGGCCTGTTGGACGACCAGCGGTTGTTTGAAACTCTCCAGAGGAGCGCCCTGTGAGCCCGGCGGCCGACTTCTCCTCCATCGATCCTGTCTTCCTCGATCTCTTCCGTCAGGAGATGGAGACGCAGACCGCCGTTCTCAGCGAAGGGCTGTTGTCGCTCGAAGGGCGGAGCGGCACGGCGCAGGAACTGGAATCGCTGATGCGGGCGGCACACTCGATCAAGGGTGCAGCGCGAATCGTGCAGTGCGATCCGGCGGCACGGCTCGCCCATGGGATGGAAGACTGCTTCGTCGCAGCGCAAGGCGGGCGGCTCCAACTGGCGACCGCCCACGTCGACGTGCTCCTCCGCGGCGTGGACATGCTGCAACGGATCGCCCGGATCGGGCCGTGGCAGGCCGCCCCGGCCCTCGATCCGGCGGAGGTGGAACCGCACCTCGGGGCGATCTCGGTGATCCTCAAGCCGGTCCCGGCGGCGCCACCCGCGCCGGCCCCCGCACCTGCGGCGCCGCCCGCGCCGGCAGCGTCGCCGGTGCCTTCCGTCGAGCCCAAGCCGCCGCCCGCGCCGCCAGCGTCGGCGGACCAGGAGCCGCCGAAGCCCGCCGAGGTGTCCGGGCGCGCGGTTCGCGTGACCGCGCAAACGCTCGATCGGCTGGTGGGCCTGGCAGGGGAGTGCCTGGTCGAAGTGGGGTGGCTGAGGTCTTTTGCCGATTCGCTCCTGCGCACGAAGCGCAACTTCGGGAAGGTGGCCGGACTGCTGGAGCGTCTGGAGGAATCGTGGGAGTCGGGTGAGTCGGCCGGCCAGTCCAAGAGCCTGCCGGGGCCGCTGATCGAGGCCCGACGGAAAACCGTCGAGGAGCGAGGGCTCTTGACCGAAACCCTGTCCCAGTTCGAGATGTTCTCGCGCCGCATGGAGAGCCTCGCCGAGCGGCTCTGCGGCGAGGTGGTCACCAGCCGGATGCGGCCGTTCGCCGACGGCGTGGGCGCGTTTCCCCGCATGGTCCGCGACCTGGCCCGATCGCTCGGCAAGAAGGTGAAGCTGGAGGTCCTCGGCAAGGCGACCCAAGTGGATCGGGACATCCTCGATCGCTTGGAGGCCCCGCTCAACCATCTCCTGCGTAACGCCGTCGATCATGGGATCGAGGGGCCCGACCAGCGGCGCGCTGCCGGCAAGCCGGACGAGGGAACCGTGCGACTCGAGGCCCGGCACCTGGCCGGGATGCTCTCGATCGCCGTCTCCGACGACGGGCGCGGGATCGACCTCGACGCGCTCCGCGGGACCGTCGTCGAGAAGAATCTCGCAACCGCGGAAATGACCGCGAGAATGACGGAAAGCGAGCTCTTGGATTTCCTTTTCCTCCCGGGCTTCTCGACGGCGAGACAGTTGACCGAGATTTCCGGGCGGGGCGTGGGGCTGGACGTCGTGCAGAGCATGGTCCAGGAGGTGGGCGGCTCGCTGCGGGCCGTGTCGCGGCCCGGCCAGGGCGTGACGTTCCAGCTCCAACTGCCGATCACGCTTTCGGTGCTGCGGACCCTCCTGGTGCAAATCGTCGGCGAGCCCTTTGCGGTTCCCTTGGCCCGCATCGATCGTCTGCTCATGCTGCCCCGCGATCAAGTGGAGGTGCTCGACGGATACCAGTACTGCATGGTCGACGGCCAGGCCGTGGGCCTGGTCTCGGCTCCGCAGATCCTCGCAGGCAGCGCGGCCGACGGGAGGGGCGATCTCCTGCCCGTCGTCGTTCTCAGCGACCGCTTCAGCCGCTACGGCCTCGTGGTGGAGCGGTTCTTGGGGGAACGGGACCTTGTCGTTCGCCCGCTCGACCCGCGATTGGGCAAGGTCAAGGATGTCGCCGCGGCCGCCGTCACCGAAGACGGGAGCGTCGTGCTGATTCTCGACGTCGAGGACCTGATCGGGTCGATCGACAACCTCCTGGCCGGCGGCCAACGATGCAACCCGGCCGCTCCCGCGGCGAAAGCCGGAGCGAAGCGGCGCAAGCGGGTGCTCGTCGTCGACGATTCCCTCACCGTGCGCGAGGTGGAGCGCAAGCTGCTGGAAAACCACGGCTACGAGGTGGTCACCGCCGTGGACGGCCTCGACGGCTGGAGCGCCGTCTTGGCCGGCCGTTTCGACCTGGTCATCTCCGACTACGACATGCCGCGCCTGAACGGCGTGGAGCTGGTCTCCCACATCCGCCGTGAGCCGAGGCTCCAGTCGCTTCCGGTGATGTTGGTCTCCTACAAGGACCGCGACGAAGACCGGCGGCGGGGGCTGGAGGCCGGAGCCAACTACTACCTCACCAAGAGCGGTTTCCATGACGAGACCCTGCTCCGGGCCGTCGTCGACCTGATTGGAGACTCCGGACCGTGAGAATCGCCCTGGTGAACGACCTGCCGATCGCCATCGAGGCCCTGCGCCGGGCGCTCGCCGAGGCCCCCCGGCACACGATCGCCTGGATTGCCCGCGACGGCGCGGAAGCCGTGCAGAAATGCCGCGAAGATACGCCCGACCTGATCCTCATGGACCTGATCATGCCGGTGATGGACGGCGTCGAGGCCACGCGGCAGATCATGAAGAACACGCCGTGCGCGATCCTGGTCGTGACGGTCACCGTGCACGGCAACGCGCCGAAGGTGTTCGACGCCATGGGCTACGGCGCCTTGGACGCCGTCGACACCCCGGTCCTGCGCAGCGACGGGCGGGCCGAGGGCGGCGGGAAGTTCCTGGAGAAGATCGCCATCATCGAACGGCTGTTGGGGGCCGGCCGCCGGGCCTCGCGCGACTGGGAGCGGCAAGCGGCCGCGGCCTCGCTCCCGCCGTTGGTGGCCGTCGGCGCATCGACCGGCGGCCCCCGGGCCCTGGCCGCCATGCTGGCCCCTCTGCCGCGCGAGTTCGCTGCGGCGATTGTCGTGATCCAGCACGTCGGCGTCCAGTTTTCCGCGGGGCTGGCCGAGTGGCTGGGCACCCAGACGCCACTTGCCGTACGCGTGGCCGAAGACGGCGAGCGGGCGGCTCCCGGCGTCGTGCTCCTCGCCGGAACCGACGATCACCTGATCATGACCGCCGGACGCACGCTGGTCTACACGCCCGAGCCGCGAGAGTGCCCCTACCGCCCCTCGGTCGACGCCTTCTTCAAGTCGGTCGCGCTCAACTGGCCGGTGAAGTCGCTGGGCGTGCTGCTGACGGGCATGGGCTCCGACGGCGCCCGGGGACTCCTGGCCCTCCGCGACGCGGGATGGCGCACCATCGCCCAGGACGAGGCCACCTGCGTCGTTTACGGAATGCCGAAGGCCGCGGCGGAATTGGGCGCGGCCGCCGAAATCCTGCCCGTCGAAAAGATCGGGGATGCCGTAGCCGAGTTCGTCGGCCAACGTGTACGATCGGGAAGGAGCGAAGGATGAAGCAGGAATCCTCTTCCGCCGCGGCATTGCGGCGGGCATATTCCGAGCACGTCATTACCGTGCTCCTGGTCGACGACCAGGCCATCATCGGCGAAGCGGTCCGCCGCATGTTGGCCGGCGAGCCCGACATCGTCTATCACTATTGCGGCGATCCGGCCAAGGCGTTGAGCATGGCGGCGTCGGTCTCGCCCACGGTAATCCTCCAGGACCTGGTCATGCCCGACATCGACGGGCTGACCCTGGCGAAGTTCTTCCGCGCCAATCCGGCGACCCGCGACGTCCCCCTGATCGTGCTCTCGACCAAAGAGGAGGCCGCCACCAAGGCCGAGGCGTTTGCCGTGGGCGCAAACGACTACCTGGTCAAGCTGCCGGACAAGATCGAGCTGATCGCGAGGATCCGTTACCACTCGCGCGGGTTCATCAACCTCTTGCAGCGCAACGAGGCCCACGAGGCGCTGGTGGCCAGCCAGCAGGCCCTGGCCAAGGAGCTGGCCCAGGCGGCCGAGTACGTCAAGTCGCTCCTGCCGCCGCCGATGGACGGCGAGATCAAGGCCGTCTGGGAATTCATCCCCTGCTCGTCGCTCGGCGGCGACTCCTTCGGGTACCACTGGCTCGACGACGACCATTTCGCGGTCTACCTGCTCGACGTGTGCGGCCACGGCGTGGGCGCGGCGCTCTTGTCGATTTCCGTAATCAACGTTCTCCGCTCGCGGTCGCTCCCCAACACGCGGTTTTGCGAGCCGAGCGAAGTGCTCGAAGCGCTCAACGAAGCGTTCCCCATGGAGAAACAGAACGACACCTACTTCACCATGTGGTACGGCGTGTACGACAGGAAGGCCCGTCGCCTGACTTACGCCAGCGGCGGCCACCCGCCCGCCATCCTCCTGACCGGCGACGGCCCCGGATCGCTGCGCCCCGTCGAGCTGAAGAACGCCGGCTTCGTCGTCGGCGGGATGCCCGGCATGAAATACGAGGCGGCCTGCGTCGAGCTGGGCGCCGTGAACAAGCTCCATGTGTTCAGCGACGGCGTGTACGAGATCGCCAGGCCCGACGGCTCCTTCTGGACGTACCAGGAGTTCTTCGACGTCGTCGCGCAGCCGTCGGCGCCCGGCACGAGCGACGTCCGCCGCATCCTCGACGCCTGCCGGGCGGTCGCCGGCTCCGAGAGCTTTGAAGACGATTTCTGCCTGGTCCAGATCACGCTGCCGTGAGAACAGCGAATAGCCGCATGACTACTTGGCTGGTAGTCCGGTTTGGCCTTGGCTGGGAAGATGACCTTCCGCACATTCCTCGCGCGCCAACACGGGGCTGCGCCGGTCCGGGGAACTCTCGTCGCCCGAAGGCGGGGCCAGCCAACGTGCCAGCGTCGAAATCGTGGGGTAGTTGTAGATTGCCGTGGGCGAAAGCGGCCGCCCGAGCCAACGTTCCAGGTCCCCCGCAATCGCCAAAGCATCCACGGAGCTCATACCGAACTCGACAAACGGCGTGGCGCCATGGACGCGCGAGCGGGGAATCCGCATCCGGGCCGAAATCCGCTCCGTTAACCACGCTTCCACCTCCCCGGCGGTCACCACCCGGCGAGGGACCAGGAATGCGCCCGCATCCGGAGTGTTGCCCGCGCTTTCCCGAGTTCCGCCTGATTCGGGGCGGGGCGAAGCGCCCCCGCCAATGGGCGCGAGCACTAGTCTCTGTTCCGCCACCGTGTTCACGAACGTCACTCTCATCATCGCTGTGGATGACTGGCCGACCGGCAACTCACCTTGCCCACCGTAAGGAGAGGCAGAGTTTGGGACTTGGCTGTTGCAGAGAGCGGCTATGCGGGCGAGGACCGCCCGGAAGATCGACTTGCGGATCGGCAGGTCCGCCAGTTCTTCCCAATCATCCCAGAGCCGTATGCGGCAGCGGCCGGCTTGCCAGTCGAAGCAAATGTCGTACTGCCAGCAAACGCTCAGCAAGTCATCTACCAAGCCGACAACGCCACCAGCAGGCCGCAAAAGGACACGCCGAACCGCCTCGGAAGCTCTTGAGGTAGCTGTCATGGACACTCAACCGGCACGACAAACTTAGGTAGTTTCGACCAAACAGCCCGCAATTCCTCCAGACCTGCACCAGCGTCGAACTGAACGAGCCCCTGGCTCAACGGAAAATACACCTCGTCAAGAGCCAGCGCGATGATCTCATCCGGCACGTCCACCTTAAGTATAGCAGGACCGCCCTCGTCCGGGAACAACGCTGCTTTGTCGCACGCATACTTCTCAGGAGGGGCTAGAACGAAAGGGCCGGATTCAAGATACGTTGAGAAACTTTCGGCCCTCGCCCGACCCAATTCCTTGGAATGCGGAAGCGGTTCCTGGAAGTCCGGGTCTGGGCCCTCCGCCATTATTTTTTCCGCCCGTTGCCGGGTTGTGCCGTGAAGCAGAATCGCCATCTGGATAAGCGTGAGGTGCTAACTACGCGACGTTCGGATCGTGCCGCCGGATGTATTCCAGCAGTTCCTTGGCGACGTCGGTGTGCGTCAGGACCTTGCCGTAGTCGAACGGCACGTTGTTGAGATACTGGAGGATCAGAGCGTCGCCGACCTTGTGGCAGGGGAGGATCCCGGCGAAGAAGAAGCCCATCTTCTGAAACTCGGGCGTCATCGCGGCCGTGACGGGGTTGTCGAGGCTCACCAGCAGCGTGATCATCGCGACGTGCTTGAGGCAGAGATCCCGCAGGGTGCGGCGGACTTCCTTGACCACGTCGCTCCCGCACCGCACGACGTGGATTTCGCCGCAGTTCTCCGAGGCGTAGATCTCGGCATCGATCACCGACTGCTCCGGCTCCAAGTCGACCAGGTCGGGCAACGGGACCTCGCAGCGGTGCTCGGCTCCCAGGATGCGGTAGAGCCGCTCGATCATCGCGGCGTGTTCCGCCGGCGCGTAAATCGTCCGCGGCTTCGGCGGCTCCAGGTACTTGTAGCTCAACACCACGCTGATCCGTTGCGAGCGGTCGTCGGAAATCCCTTTGAAGTGCCAGGTTTCCGGGCTCGTGGCCAGAAGGATGCCGCAGTCGTGGAAGCCGTACCTGGCCATCACCTTCTGCGTCATGACGTGGTTGGCCACGGCGTAGGCGTAAACGCCCGAGAGCTTCCGCTCCAAGGGCAGCGTGAAGAGAAATTCGCAGAGCCGGTTCATGCAGCCCTGTCCGCGGTATTCCACGTTGACGAATACGAACGTCAGCTCCGCGATCTCCGCGCCGTCGTACGGATACACCAGGGCCGCGTGCCCCATGAAAACGCCGCCCTCCGTGACCGCCACTGCCGAGATCATCTTGCCAAACCGGTTCAGCTCGACGATCCGATCGGGGTAGTAGATGTGCTCGTCGAAGAACGTGTAGCCGTGCGACTTGTAGGCGCAGCGGGAAATCTCGATCGCCTCGGCCGGCTCCATACGGCGGACGGAATAGTTGAGCTTCTCCTTGATCACCTCCGGCTCGCGCCGGGCCTGGGCCGGCTCGTCCGGTGCGCGACCCTCGTCGGCGACGCTTCGCCCCGGCAGGTACTTGACCAGGTGCGTCTCTTTGCCTTCGGGCCCCAGGTTGTGGAACGAGACGCTGTCCATGAGCTGACGCATCAGGTATACGCCCATGCCGCTGGAGGCGACCTCGTCGAGCGTGGCGGCCGGCCGATACTCGGGCAAGCGGCAGGGATCGAAGGGGAGCCCCTTGTCCTTGATGACGATCTTGATGCCCATGGGGACGCGTTGGCAGATGACGTCGAAGCTGCTCCGCTCTCCGGCCTCGAAGGCGTGCTCGATCACGTTCGATACCGCCTCTTCGACCCCCAATTCAAGCTGGCCGAGGCAATCCCCTTCGAAGCCGAACTTCCCGGCCACCGCCCGCACGCAGGTTTGCACGATCGGCAGATACGACATATCATTGGGCACGGTCAATTTCGCAGACTCGGAGCCCGGAACCGTGCCGGTGCGGTCGCTCGTATGCATAGGAGGAGTCTCGCCGCTGGAGTTGAGGTGCGACACCCGATCGTGCCCGTTAGGGCCGGCCGAGGAACGACTTCTGCCGTTCGTGCCCGCGTCGGACAGACTTCCGAAGTCTCGAAGACTTCGGAAGTCTTGCCGTTGTTCTTCGGCCGGTCCCTAGCCCACCATGCCACGCACGGGGACGCGGCTTGATCGTCGTAATATACTCCCTCCGGGGAAGTGCCGGAATGGGTGGGAGGAAGGAAAAGGGAGAACTCCGGCAGCCGGTCTCCCCGGAAGCGACGTTTTGTCCTATTCTGGGAGGCAGTCGGTTGATGCCATCCGATTGCGATTTCGGCGGGAATGGTCTGAGGACAGATACGATGGAACACTTCGTGGAAAAGCAGGGCGTGGCGACGGTCATCAAGGTGCAGGGCCGGCTGGATGTCATCACATCCCCCGACTTCGAAAAGCAGTGCAGCGGCCTGATTGCCGGAGGCGAGAAGTTCCTGGTCGCGGATCTCAGCGGCCTGGTCTACGTGGCCAGCGCCGGACTGCGCAGCATTCTGGCAACGGTCAAGAAGCTCAAGGCCATCGAGGGGAACCTCGCGCTCTGCTGCCTACAGCCCATGGTGGAACAGGTCTTCTCGCTCGCAGGTTTCGCCGGCCTCATTCCGATTTTCAAGACGCTCGACGAGGCGGTGGCCAAGGTCGCGGCGTAGTCCGAGGCGCCCGGCTCGCTCGCGTTAAGTGAGGGACTGTCCCTAGCAGGAACTCCGACCTTGCCGCAGATGGCGACGTTGTGTTCAAGACCCTTGGAGATATCCCTGTGAAAACGACTCCTATTCTATCGTTGCTTCTCGCGGGACTTCTCGCACCGTGGGCGGCCGGGGCCGAGTGCATTCAGCAGCGCGGCGGCAGTCCGAACGCCTTCCGCAAGTTCTTCGCCCCGCCTCCTTGAGACGTCCGACCCAGCACCGGCAACGCGAATGAACCTTCCATGCCCATCCGCTCTGCCAGAGTCGTTCTCTGCTTCGTAGGGTTTATAAGCCTGACCGCGACGTGTTGGCGCGCGGGAGCGGCGGAAGTCGAAGTGCTCTTCGAGGGCGCCTTGTCTTCAGCCTGGGATACGGCCCGGGACGCCCAACGCCTGGCCGACGAATTCGTCCTGAGCGAAGTCAAACCGCAGGTGGAGCCG
>Ga0172371_10003479_pt1 | contig 24351 bp, 20 predicted proteins | sample Lak12m_FD_114543 | JGI IMG/M metagenome (GOLD analysis project Ga0172371, IMG submission 114543) | Freshwater microbial communities from Kabuno Bay, South-Kivu, Congo - kab_022012_12m | ecosystem: Environmental > Aquatic > Freshwater > Lake | place: Democratic Republic of the Congo: South-Kivu... | reverse complement strand
GCGTGGTCTAAATTCTCGGAAAATACGCGAAGATGTTTAGCAAACCGTTTTCCCTACGGCGTGATTTACCAGATTATTGAAGATGAAATTATAATAATTTCAATCATGCAGTTAAATAGAGAGCCTGATTATTGGAAAAAGCGGCTAAGGTAAAATTCTTCGCGGATGAATTGAGAAGAAGAGTAAAGAGAGTTCAAAAAGAGGCTTCAGTTGTTTGATTATATTGCCTGCTGCTCTGTCATTCCGACTTGCTGGGGCGAGAATCTTTCTTTAGCAAAACTTGGCTTGACATGCTTGCGCCGCCCTACATATAATGCCTCAAATACATAAACCATCCTAAAAGGAGCCCTCAGAGCATGAAAAAGGAATATACATGCAACAATTAAATAGGCTCGATAAGCAGCTCGATATTATTATCAAACTATTTACTCTTTCTTTTAAAATTGGGATATTAATTGGAGGTTCCGCATTATTATTTTATTGCCTAAAGATTGGCTATTTCCCTGAAGGAGTAAGTATTGGTGATGGTCTTGTCTTGATTTTGATTGCAATAGCATTTGGTGGCATCTATTTATTTTTTGTAGCTTGTCTCACTTCTCTGGGTATTTTTCTAAGGCCTGCCTGGTCTATGGGGCAAATTATATATTCATGGATACTAAGCAAATACAATACGCTTTTTAATAAAAGAAAATCGTTTGAGCCCTTTGAGTTTATTAAGGGCGATTTTAGCTTATTCTTCCTTGCGCTTTTAGGTTTGCTTATGATATGGGGTTTTGGTTTGTCTGAGCCAAAAGTCGTCATAACATTATTGCTTTCTTGTTTTGGATGTGCATTACTAGCCGGAAAATACAAGAAGAATAATGATAGGCTTGCAGAGCTTGAATTTGATCAGAATGCTGTAATACAATCCAGTGGTGGCGCAACCCAAAACGTGCAAGATTTTAAGGAAATCGGCAGAATTAAAAAACATCAAGTTCAATTGGTATTTGGAATACTCATTGCTCCTTTATTGATAGGCGGAATATCAGACAAACTTCTTGTTGGGTCTATGACACTTATAAAGGTGCGCGGCGACAATTCTATCATCCATATTAAAACGCCTTATAGCACACTAATTGAAAAAGATTTAGGAATAAACGGAGGGGAGAGCACTTTTGGTGCTGAATACAAGTCTTATAAAAATTTGAAGGTATTAATGCACGGAATAGGAACTAATACATTCATAGAGGTTCCGACCAACGAGAACACTAATCCTAAAAAAATTGCTGTTCCAAAGTCGGATATATATGTTGTCTGGCAGTGATAACAAATTCCTAAGCTTTTATTTTAGTTCTATCGTGAATTTAATATATCAATCTTACCCAAAAAGGTTCTTCTAATGACTGTATCTTCCAGTGAATTTGAAAGACAAATTAAGCGTATACATGAAATTATTGAAAAACCTGGTTCAAATGTTACATGGAATGATCACTTGCCTGATCCTGATAACCCAAATCAATCACGACAAATTGATATTTCTGTTAAAAAAGACGACAGCTTAACTCTCATAGAATGTAGGCATCACCAAAAAAAGCAGGATGTTAAGTGGATTGAGGAACTTATTGGCCGAAGGATAAGTCTTCGTGCAAATTCTATTATCGCAGTATCGGCATCGGGTTTTACCGATGGTGCCATAGCAAAGGCAAGGGCTCATGGCATATTTCTTAGAGATTTAATGGTGCTCACTGAAGATGAAATTCAGTCGTGGGGATATAGAACAAAAGTTTATTTAAACTTTCTTCAATTTTACAATTTAAAAATAACTATAATTCTTAGCATGTCTGCAAAAGGAACGGTTTTAATAGGCGATATTGTTCGGGAACTTCTAAAGCAAAACTTGTTATATTTGATATTCGATAAATTGTCAAAGTCAATTGATGAAAAAAAGCTTGCCAAGCAAATTGGTCGTTTAGAGGGCACTGTTGAATTACCAAAAAATTATCTTCTATTGAGCCATTTAGTAAAAAAAATTAATCTTAAATCACAAGTAAGTATTGTTACGCACGAAATGATGACGCCGGCAATTCTTACCTATGATGATCCCGCTATTCCAACTACCGAAAGGGATATTAAAATTGAAAGCGTCGCTCTTGGGCATACCCATATTACTCAGGCGCAGACATTAAATAAGGCATCGCTGGCTGTAGACTTGTCTGCTATTAAATGTCCTATAAATTCATGTTTTTTGCATTTAACTATGGATATGAATAGGATTGTGACAGCAAAAATAGAAATAATTGGTTTGAAGCCCCCTCCTATTTCATTGGAAAAAATTCAATTTATATTGACCTATGAATAGAATTTAACTTTCAGCCGAGGGGTAGTAAATCAAAGCCGTATCAGGTTAAACAAGTTCGCAATGTTATACTAAAATATAAATTAGGAGAAAAATAATGATGAGCAAATACGAAATTATCATTTACTGGCGCGAAGGCGATAACGCTTTTATTGCGGAAGTTCCGGAGTTGCCGGGATGCGCGGCTGATGGTGCCACATACAAGGAAGCGCTTGATAATATTGGGGTTCCTATTCAGGGGTGGATAGAAACCGCAAAAGAATTAGGACGCCCAATCCCAAAGCCTAAAGGCAGATTAGTTTTTGCATAAAAAATAAATACTACCTCGCCGCTGTTTCTTTAACCTTATACCTCTTCCCCTGAAACATATTCCTGTCAATGAATCTCTGTTGTATGTCTCTTGTAATCTGATGCCTGCTCCTGTCCCATCTCGGCGCAATGAGTATCTCGTCAGGAGCTGTTGCAAAAAGCCTCTGAAGCACAATATCCGGAGAAAGCCTCTCTATGAAATCCACTATAAAATCCAGATACTCCTCATATTCAAACGTATGGAATGGATTTTCTTTATACATCTCCGCAAGCAGAGTATCCTTCACAACCTGAAGCTGGTGTATCTTTAAAAAATCAAGATGAAGCCCTGAAACCTCATCCGCCATATTAAACATTTCTTCTTTTGTCTCTGTCGGGAAACCCACAATCAGATGCGCTCCAACAGAGATGCCCCTGTTTTGTGTCGCCGAAGCTGCGTCTAAAAATGTTTTATAGTCATGTCCCCTGTTTATGTATTTGAGCGTTTTATCATAAATTGACTGGAGCCCGTATTCCACAAGGATAAAATGTTTTTTTGCCAGAGACTCAAGCAAGGCGAGTTTTTCTCTGTCAACGCAGTCCGGCCTTGTGCCTATGGCAAGGCCGATTACAGACGGCTCCTCAAGGGCCTCTTTGTAAAATACCTCAAGCTCATTAACCGATGCGTATGTGTTTGAATATGGCTGAAAATACGCAAGGAATTTGCTTGCTTTATACCTCCTGCTCAGATACGAAATCCCGTTTTTTACCTGCTCCCTTACCGGAAGGCTTGGCTTGCATGAGGTTGGCCTGAAGCTGTCGTTATTGCAGTAAATGCAGCCCCCGAAACCAAGGCTGCCGTCCCTGTTCGGGCACGTAAAACCGGCGTCAATGTTGACCTTGTATATTGCCGTCCCAAAGCGCTTTTTCATGTACGCGCCGAATGAATTATATCGTTGTTCCATATTTAATTATTGTCGTTTATAGAGCGCCGTGTCAATCAACCGCAGCAGGTGATATACTATTTACGCTATGACAATGTTTTCTGTAAGCGAGGCAAAAGTAAGCGCGTTAAAAGAAAAGATGGCCGCCCTTAACATCAGTGAGGCCGACATAGAAGAATCTTTTATCCGCTCCGGAGGAAAAGGCGGGCAAAATGTTAACAAGACCTCAACCTGCGTTTATCTCAGGCACATCCCAACAGGCCTTGAGGTTAAATGCCAGAAGGAGCGTTCGCAGGCTTTAAACCGCTATCAGGCGCGGATTATCCTCGTCAAAAAAATAGAGCAACTGATAAAAGGCAAAGAAAGCGAAGAGCAGCAAAGGATAGAAAAAATCCGGCGACAGAAAAGGAAGCGCTCAAAAAGGGCCAAGGAAAAGATGCTTGCTGAAAAAAGAATGGCGTCAGAAAAGAAAAGGCTTCGCTCCAGGGTAATCTACGATTAGTCGCATCATCCGCCTGCTTATCTTTTCACCCTCATTACTCCTTCCATTAATGCAATCTTCTGTATAATGGCAGCCAGTTGTTTTTTATCCCTGACCTCAACAATAAAGCTGATGTGGGCCCTTTTTTCAGGAGTGGCAGTTGCCTCGAGGTGGCTGATATTTACATTCTCAGCCGATACAAGGGCGCTCAGGTTGGCAAGCACGCCCGGCTTATCCTCTGTTTCAACCAGCAGCCTCGCGGGATATCTTGTGTCGCCGTCCTGTCTCCATTCGACATCGACAAGCCGCACATTATCCACAGCGAGCCTCTCGAGGTTGTGGCATTTTTTATTGTGGATAGTCACGCCCTTGCCCCTTGTAATAAATCCCACAAGGCTGTCGCCGGGCACCGGATAACAGCACTTTGCGGTGTGGTAGAGGATATTGTCTATTCCTTTTATGCTTATGCCTTTCTGCTCTGCCGAAGGCTTTGCCTGTTTTGGGGCTATTTCTTCGGACGGTTTTTCGGGCATTAGTTTGTTTACGACCTGATGCGGCGAGATTTTTCCGAACCCGACTGACACAAACAGCTCTTCAAGAGAAGACACTCCGAGAGAATTTGCCACCTGCAGTATATCATCTGACTTCATCAGCGCGTTGCTCATGTTATGTTTTTTCAGTTCAGCCTCAAGCAGTTTGATTCCGAGCTCCACTCCCTGCATGCGCTCTTCTGCCTTTATCCACTGTTTTATCCTTGTCTTTGCGCGCTGGGTTACAACAAACTTCAGCCAGTCCCTGCTTGGCTTGTGCGCGGGTGCAGTAATTATCTCCACGGCATCGCCGTTTTTAAACTGATATCTCAACGGCACAATCCTTCCGTCAACCTTGGCCCCGACGCATTTGTGCCCTATCTGAGTGTGAATGCTGTATGCGAAGTCTACAGGCGTTGAGCCTGCCGGCAATTCCTTAATATCGCCCTTGGGGGTAAAGACATATACAACATCAGGAACAACCGAACCCTTCACCTCTTCGAGAAAATCCTTTGCGTTAGAAAGCTCTTTCTGCGACTGGACGAGCTCCCTGAGCCATGCGATATACCTGCTGTCTTTTTCCGTGAGAGCGCCTTTTTCTTTGTATTTCCAGTGAGAGGCTATCCCCTCTTCCGCAATCCTGTGCATCTCCGTAGTTCTTATCTGGAATTCAACCCTCTCGCCCTTAGGCCCTATAACTGTTGTATGCAATGACTGGTACATATTTGATTTTGGAACGCCGATGAAATCCTTGAACCTGCCCGGCACAGGCGTCCACAGCGAGTGGATAATGCCCATTATCGCGTAGCAATTGGCCTTTGTGTCCGTGATTATCCTGATCCCAAGGACATCGTGTATCTGTTCAAATTTAATCATTTGTTTCTGCATCTTCTGATAGATGCCGTAGGAATGTTTTATCCTGTACGAAACCTTTCCCGCTATCTTTTCTTCTTTGAGCTTAGCCTCTATCTCCTTCACGACTTCCCTTAGATAAACTTCCTGTTCCTCTTTTCTCTTTGCAATCTTCTTTACGATTTCTTCATACAGTTCCGGCATCAGGAACTTAAAACTCAGGTCTTCAAATTCCGTCTTCAGCCAGCCGATACCGAGCCTGTTTGCAATCGGCGCATAGATATCGAGGGTCTCGGCTGCGATTCTTCTTCTCTTTTCATCCGGAAGGTGTTCCAGGGTCTTCATGTTGTGAAGCCTGTCCGCAAATTTTATGAGTATGACGCGCACATCTTCTGCCATGGCAAGAAGCATCTTCCTGAAATTTTCAGCCTGTGCCTCTTCCTTAGTCATAAACTCCATCTTGCTTAATTTCGTCAGGGCATTTACAAGGAATGCGACATCATTGCCGAAGCGGGATTTTATGTCTTTCACCGTCACTGGCGTATCTTCAATAGTGTCATGCAGAAGCCCCGCGGCAATAGTCGTTGTATCCATATTCATATCCGCAAGGATTGATGCAACGGCGAGCGGATGTGCTATATAGGGCGAACCCTCTATGCGCGTCTGGTCGCCATGAGCCTCGCTTGAAAAGGCGTATGCCTTTTTCAGGAGTTCAGCATCAGCATCGTGGTTGTAGGAGAGGACTTTTTTTATTAAACCATCAATAGTTACAACATCTTCACTCATGGCTTATTATACAACTTTACATACAAGTTGAGAGTGAAGAGTTGAGAGTGAAGAGCTTTTAAAACTTCTAACTTTTAACTTCTAACTTTTAACTTTTTTATCTGCTCGGCCTTAATGCCTTGAGATTAAGCTGGAGATAACTGCTGCCGTTATATTCGTTCACTTCCGGAGTAAATACAGCATCAACCGAACCTGATACATCTATTCCGCCCATGTTAAATCCGATTGCGTCCAGCGAATGGCTGCCGTTTTTGAGCCTCATCTTAAGGTGGTTGTTCCCGACTATCCTTGGATTGACCGCCTTAAGATTTCTTGCTGCGAGACGCGGTTCTGCGTTATCGCAGCCAAATGGTTCAAGCATTGCGATCTCTCTTATAAGATTATGATTAACCTCTGATAGCGAAATATCCGCGTCTATCTCAAGCGTCTGGACAAAGTCTTCCTTTACGATAGCGGTGTCAACGATGCGCTGTATGGCCTTTTCAAACAGATGAATGTTTTCAGCTTTGAGCCTTACGCCTGCTGCCTGCTTATGCCCGCCGAATGAAAGGAGAAGGTCTTTGCATTCAGCCAGCCCGCTGCAGAGGTCAAACGAAGGGATGCTTCTTGCGGAGCCCTTTGCGATACCGTCTTCCAGCGATAGGATAAATGTAGGACGGTAAAATTCCTCTGCTATCCTTGCCGCGACAATGCCGACAACACCCTGATGCCAGCCCGCTCCTGACAGCACTATTGCGGGCGCATCAGCAGTTGTTTGTAATACCCGCCGTGCCTTTTGATAAACCTCTTCTTCTATTCTCTGTCTCTCGATGTTGAGTTTGTTGAGCCATGCGCCAAGTTCCTCGGCCTCTCCCTCTATCTCTGACAATAGCAGGCGGACCACATCACTCGCATCGGAAACCCGGCCTGCCGCGTTAATCCGTGGTATAAGGGTAAAGGCTAAAGACCCGGCCCTGAATTTTTTCTTTTCCATACCGGCCACGCCTTTTAGCACCCTTATTCCAGGTCTTTGCCCTTCATGAATAAGCTTCATCCCTTCTTTCACAAGAATCCTGTTCTCTCCTGTGAGAGGAACAACATCCGCCATTGTGCCTATGGCAGCAAGGTCAAGCAAATCGTGCATCGTGTGTCCTGCATCGTGCATCATGGATAATGCCTGTGCGATTTTAAAAGCAATGCCTGCGCCGGATAAGCCCGTAAAGCGTAAGGCGTCAGGCGAGAGTTTAGGATTAATAATAACAAGGGCCTCGGGAAGCTTAAACTGAATGGGTGAATCGGTGAATGGGTGAATCGGTGAATGGGTTGCTGGTTCATGATGGTCTGTTATTATGATGTCAATGCCTTCTTTTTTTGCGAAGGGACCTGCCTCAAACGATGTTATGCCGCAATCAACTGTAATGATAAGGCTTGCTCCGAGCTTTTTTGCGATTTTTACGGCAGCGGGGTTAAAACCGTATCCGTGGACAATTCTTTCCGGTATGAAATAGCGGACATCTATTCCGCATGTTCTGAGCGCGTGAACCATGATTGCGGTTGCTGTAAGCCCGTCGGCATCATAATCTCCGTGAACAAGGACTGTTTCATTAGTGTCAGCCGCGTGTTTTATCCTCTCAACCGCAATCTTTACCCCGTCGATTTCAAGGGGGTCTGAAAGGCCGGATATGTGAGGGTTTAGAAAGGCGCTTACAGCCTGCTCGGTTTTTATTCCCCTGCTTACAAGCACTTGAGCAAAGGCGGAAGAAACCGAGACGGCTTTTGAAAGATATTTTATATAGTCAGGATTGGTCCTGTTTACAAGCCATTTTCTATTCATAAACTAAAGGTGAATCGGTCTCCGGTGAATCGGTTAATCGCAAAAACCTATTCACCCATTCACCAATTTACCGTTCCGTTTTTATCTTTTCGCAAATGCCTTTTTCTTTCTCAAAACCAGCACTATAGGATTTGCAATGAATATGGAAGAATACGTGCCTATTACAACTCCCATTATTATCGCAAGGCTGAAGTCATGTATGACCTCGCCGCCGAAAAAGAAGAGCGCAGCCGATGTCAAAACAACTGTAACGGATGTAATTATCGTCCTGGAGAGAACCTCGTTGATACTTACATTCATGATTCTCTCCAGCGGTTCCTTGTGCATTGTTTTCATGTTTTCCCGTATCCTGTCAAAAACAACAACCGTATCCGTAAGCGAATACCCGGCAATCGTAAGAAGCGCGGTAACAAGAATCAGGTTTATCTCATGCCCCAGAACATAGAAGACGCCGAGAACTGCGAGCACGTCATGGAATGTAGCTATTGTGGCGCCCACGCCGAAATTGAATTGAAATCTGAACGCAACATAGATAAGGATTCCTAAAACCGCCACGCCTATTGCCTTTGCCGCGTCCGCCCTGAGCTTGCCGCCAACCTTGGGCCCTATCTCTGTCGTTGAATCAACCACGTATTTATTGTCGGAAAACTTCTGGCTTAATATCCCTGTCACAACATCCGAGGTCTGGCCGAGTTTCTGCTCTGTTTTTTTCACCCTTATCAGAACCTTGTTCACCGTCGGCAGGTCCTGAAGGTCAAAATCCTTGACCCCGCCGTCTTCAAGCGCCTTTCTCACATCATGAAGCACTACAGGTTTTTCGAATTTAAGCTGTATGGAAGTGCCGCCCGCGAAGTCAATTCCGAGGTTTGCCTTTCCGGTTGCTATCTGGATTGCGGCTATTATGCCTATGATTGAGAGAATTCCTGAAAATATAAACGCGATTTTTCTTTTTCCCATGAAATCTATTTTTGTATTCTTAATCAGCTCCAGCATCTGTCCTCCTCTACGAGTTATAACTATATGCTCAACTTTCTAACATCCCGTCTGCTCAGGATAAGGTCAAATATTGTCTTTGTTCCCACAAGTGCCGTAAAAAGATTTATCGCAACACCAAGGCTGAGCGTTACGGCAAAGCCCTTTATCGGCCCTGTGCCGAATTGAAAAAGCACTGCAGCGGTTATAAGGGTTGTGACATGAGAGTCAAAGATGGTCCAGAAGGCCTTGTTATATCCTGAATCAACCGCGACTCTCGGCGTCTTGCCGGCCCGCAGCTCATCCCTTATCCTTTCAAACATCAGCACATTTGAATCAACAGCCATGCCTATTGCCAGTATTATTCCCGCGATACCCGGCATTGTCAGCGTAGCATTTAAAGACGCCATCGCGCCGAGAAGAAGTATGATATTCAGAAGAAGCGCAAAATCAGCGATAACGCCCGAAAGCCTGTAATAAACAATCATGAAGACCACGACGAGCAGCGTCCCGATGATGCCTGCCATTTTACCGGCTTCGATAGAGTCTGTACCGAGCGACGGGCCTACTGTGATGTTTTGAAGCATCTTTACCGGAGCGGGCAGTGCTCCGGCCTTAAGGACGATTGTAAGGTCTTTTGCCTCATCCATTGAGAAGCTTCCCGAAATCTGCGCGTTGCCTCCGGAAATTCTTTCCTTGATCTCAGGCGCCGAATATATTGTATTATCGAGGACTATCGCAAGGCGTTTTTTGATATTGGCTGCCGTCACCTCATCAAAGAGCTTTGCGCCTGCGTCATTAAATGAAATTGATACGTAAGGATAGCCGGTCCTCGAAGAATCTATATTTACCTTTGCCTCTTTAAGCAAATCTCCTGTAAGGGCGGCCTGTTTTTTTAGAAGGATAGGGATCTTTCTGACAACGCCTGTTTCCCTGTTAACCCGTTTTTCAAAGAGTATCTCATCGCCTGCGGGAATTTTTTCAGCGAACTGCTTGAGAACGGCCTCTTCTTCTCCGGGCGCCACTGTCGCCGGCATCTCCGCGGCAACCGGAGCTGCGTCATCAACAATCTTGAATTCAAGCTGCGCTGTTTTACCGATTATCTCTATTGCCCTTTTAGGGTCCTTTATGCCCGGAAGCTGAACAACTATCTCATTTGTCCCCTGCCGGTGAATAGTAGGCTCGGCAACTCCGAACTGGTCAATCCTGTTTCTGATCGTTTCAAGCGCCTGATCAGCCGCGCTGTCTTTAATTCTGTTTGCCTCTTTGTCCGATATCTTATATGTGATAGTTGCTCCTGTCTCAACAGGCATAAGGATTGGATAGCTGTCCTCAATGGCCTTTCTTACCTCCATTGAGGAAGAAGACGCTGTTATGAGAAGGCCCTTGCTTGTAATTTCAGCGTTTAATTTCTTTTTTGAAATAATATCTCTGAGAGACTGGGCAATTCTTTCTGTTGTTATTTCTACGGCCTTGTCGCCTTCGACCTCAAAAACGAGATGGATGCCTCCCTGAAGGTCAAGCCCCAGAGTTATGCCTTTATCGGGCATATCCTTTTTCCACCATTCAGGCATATTTTTGAACAGCGGCGTGTTCGGCAGAAAAAATATCGCCGCAAGCAAGACTGTCGCGCCGATTAGAATAAATCTCCAGAGAATCTTTTTCTTCATCTAAATCCAACCTCCAAAAAATTAGTTAAAAGTTAAGAGTGTAAAGTTAAGAGTTAAAGACCGGATAAAATTCTAACTTTTAACTTTCAACTCTAAACTTTCTTATGCCATTCTTGTGTTATTTATAAAAAGCTGAAATTCGCAGCCGAGAACGTTCGCGGCCCTTCTGCATGCAACCATCCGCGACAGGAATATCTCAAAGTATTCTATTACCTGAGACAGCCTTGTGTCTATGACGAGCGAGAGTTTAATAAGTTTTTCCCCCGACTCTATTGTCAGTTCCGACTTGGTCGCCGCGTAATTAACCCTGTCGTGAATGTCGTTCTTTACCATGGACGGGTTTCTCACCCGGCTCCTGTGCACGTCAGCCTTATCGGCAAGGACCAGCGCGGCGGCAATTATATCCGGGATCACTCCTTCGTCTTCCTCGTGCATGACGATTGACTGCATAACCCTTGCAATGTCCTTGAGGTCATAACCGAGCTCCTCAAGCACCTCTTTCGCAAGGAGCGCGCCCATCTTATGGTGGTTCTGCCTGCCGAGCATGTTGCCGATGTCATGCAAAAATCCAGCGGCAGCGGCAAGCTCCGCCTCTTTTTCGCTGAATAAAAGTTTTTTCAGTATGTTATATGCGGTCTTGGAGACTATATCCGTATGCCTGTTGCCGTGCTCGGTATAGCCGATGGCCTCCAGATATTTATCCGCCATCTCAATGTAAAGCCTTGCCTTTTTATTATTGTACAAGGCGGTGAGATCAGGAGCCAAATTAATCTTCCTCTGAAGCAGGCCTTACCGCCGCAATGTATGCCTTGCCGAATTTTACCTTTACATTCTCCGCAATCTTCAGGGTTATTGTCGTTGTTCCTACAGCCTCGACGACCGCGTATATCCCGCCTGATGTGATAACCTTGTCTCCTTTTTTCAGCGCCTCCAGCATCTTCTGGTGTTCTTTCGCCTTTTTCTGCTGCGGCCTTATAAGGAGAAAATAAAAGACAACGAATATCAGAATTAACGGCAGGAACGACATTATTGCCGAGCCTCCGCCCTGTGCTCCCTGTCCCTGCGCCGGCGCCATGGCCCATGCTAGGTCATTAAACATTGTATCCTCCCTTTCTGCCTCCCTGAATATCGGGAGGAAGGAAAAAATTTGATTAATATACTAACCATTCGCCATGGATTTAATCAAGATGAACAAGGCCCTATCTTAAAATCAGATACTCGGCAATCGCGACCAGAAATATAATGGAGGCAGCCGGCATTATCTTCTTATAAACTCCCCACATATCCGCCTTGAAATATTCCCTCGTAAGCACGAGGCATATGTGCACGGGAGACAGCAGGACTCCGAAAAATCCGGCAGCAAACGAAAAGGAGATTATCGCCACGGACGGCTCTCCGGCAATGCTCAGTATCAGCGGAAATGTGCTGCCGACAAAGCCGACGGTGAGACCGGTCAGAAGGCCGCTTACAAACGGCAGTAGAAAAAGAAGCGGCACAACAGGTATGCCCTTCAGCCTCAGAAATTCGCTGAGGTTCCTTACCGCGCCTGAGACCTCCATGATCTCCTTGAATATCATTACCCCTGCTATAAGCAGGATTACTTCAAGCGCGAACCCGTGCTTAACCGCCCTGACTATGTCTTTAAATCCGAACCTGTAAAAGATAAAAAGCCCTGTTATCATTATCAGCAGCGCGTAATGAAGCTCTATATGAAAAAAAACAACAAGCGCGAGCACTATGGCTATCGGCGCAAAACTGAGCAGCCCTTTCCTTGATACGCTCCCGTCCTCTGAAAATTTGCCCGAAGCCCCTCTCATGCTGAAAATTAATCCTGTTATCGCGATGAAAACGGCATATGGCATATTTGCGATTATCAGGCTCCTGAGCTCTATATTTGATATCGCCGAGGCAAGCAGTATTCCCGGATAAAGCGGAAGTATGTATTCCCACGGATGCCTGAACCAGTAATTTACGAATGCCTTTTCTTCCTGCGGCATATCCATGCCTTTTGCGGACTCCTCAACCATTGGCGCTGAAAAATACGCGCCTCCGACAGAAGGCAGAAGCCCTATCAGCACGGGCATCGAAACGATAACCGCCTTCTTTTTCTTTAACAACAGCCGTGCCGCCTTCATCATCTCCGAAAGAACGTCTTTTTCCCTGAGTATTAATTCAAACGCCCTTATGAATGTGAGGGCAAGCGCAAGCTTGATAGTAACCTTGTCTGTAAATGCGTTCCTTATCGCGGAGGCTATTGAGAGCGGCGGCATCAGATATAAAAGCGCGAGGACTCCTGACGCTATGAGAAGAACATAACCTATGTTTAATTTCTTTCTTAGGAGAATAAGTATCAGGGTAAAGATTATGGAGATTTTAAGGATATCCGGCATATTAAAGGCGCCTTCGGGCCTGCCCGCCGTCTTTTTGGAGGGCAAGCTCTATCAACCCGAATATCTTAAGGTCAATAATATTGCCCTCTTTTTTAAAGGAATCTATTCTGTCATACAACTCGCCCGCAGGAATCAGGAAAACTTCTATATCCTCTGCCTCGTCATTTTGCTGTTTCCCTTTGAACTCAAGCCCTTTGGCAAGATACGCGGTAAGTATTTCTCCGGAAGCGCCTGACGATACCGGTCCCTCCGCCAGAAAAATCATCTCTACTGCTGAATATCCTGTCTCCTCGAGAAGCTCTCTCCTGGCGGCAACTTCCAACGATTCGCCTTTATCGTTCAATCCCGCGGGAAATTCTATCACATAGCTGTTCACGGCAGGCCTGAACTGCTTTATTATGATAAATTCGCCTTTTGCCGTAACTGGCACTATCACGGCAATGCCATTACAGTTAACCCGCTCAAACGTCTCCCAGTTTCTCACCGTGCCGTCGGAGTCCCTGTAGGTAATGCCCACGCTCTTCAAAAAATTTCCCTGCCATAAGGTCTTTTTCTCTATAATTTTTGACATCGTTCCCCTTTTATAAAAAAATAACTATTTTCTTATCTCCGGAAGATTTCATCGGCTTTGAGGAGGGTTATGATTGTTCTTGACTCAGCCTTAACCATAGGAATAAAATCATGGTGGGCAGTCGCAGAATCGAACTGCGGACACGAGGCTTTTCAGGCCTCTGCTCTACCGACTGAGCTAACTGCCCGTATGATTAAGTTTAGAGTGAAAAGCTATAGGTTACAAGTTATATCTTAACGCAACCTTGCCGATTCACTTTTAGCTTTTAACTTTACACTTTTAAGTTTTTTATTGTCAAGGCATGAGAACTTTAATTACGCAAAAGCTCAATATTTACGGGCCCGCTATCCTTTCAGGGGTTCTTCTTATTTTTTGTTTTCCTAAATTCGACCTTTTCTTCCTTGCGTGGATCGGGCTTGCTCCGTTCCTTATCTCGCTTCAGGATAAAAAACCATCCGAGGCCTTCCGCGCCGGATTTTACCTTGGCATTCCTTATTTTCTCGGCACGCTGTACTGGATATATCATTCAATAAATCACTACGGCGGCATCCACTTGATACCGAGCCTTGCGCTTGTCTTTCTGCTTAGCCTCTATCTAAGCCTTTATACGGGCGCGTTTGCAGTGCTTTTTTCGTGGAAGATAGCGACTACCCGGCTCCCCGCGCTTTTTATAGCTCCTGTTTTCTGGGTGACGCTTGAGTTTGTGCGCTCCTACGCGTTAACCGGATTTCCATGGTCAAGCCTTGGTTATTCCCAATACCTTTTTTTGCCCGCAATACAGTTTGCCGATATCACCGGCATTTACGGCGTGTCTTTTTTGATTGTAGCCGCAAACGGCGCCATCGCCGATTTTTTTATAATAAAAAAGCGGGTTCGCGCAATGCCTCTGTTTCCGACTTCATACACGGTTGTAGGGGTTGCCGCTCTTTCTGTTTTTATTGTTGCAGTATTTCTCTACGGTTTCTGGCGGCTGAATGATGTCCCTGCGGGAAAACCCGTACGAATAAGCGTTGTTCAGGGGAATATTGAGCAGGATAGAAAATGGGATGCGGCATACCAGCGCGAAGTCTTTGATACTTATAAAAACCTGACACAGGCGGCAATTACACTGTCTCCTTCGCTGATAGTCTGGCCGGAAACCGCAGTGCCCTTTTATTTTAATTCCGACCGCGAATTCACGCAGGAACTTTTAAGTTTTCAGCAGTCTCTGAACAGCTATCTTTTATTCGGCAGCGTGCTTATCAGGGAACCTGCGGAAGCGCCCAAAAAAGGCGCAAAAAATCTCCTTACAAACAGCGCCCTTCTCCTCGCGCCTGATGGCAAGCCCTCCTTAATTTATGATAAAATACACTTAGTCCCGTTCGGCGAATATGTCCCTCTTAGAAAGGTTCTCTTTTTCGTGGATAAGCTTGTTTACGGAATCGGAGATTACATGCCGGGGGAACATCAGATTCGGGCCGAGACTCCTTACGGGAGTTTTGGGGTATTTATTTGTTATGAGATTATCTTTCCCGGCCTGGTTAGAAAATCTTATTCGCGGGGCGGGGATTTTATGGTGACAATCACCAATGACGCCTGGTTCGGGAAAACAGCGGGGCCGTATCAGCATTTCAGTATGGCCGTCTTCCGCGCCGTTGAAAACAGAAAGCCTGTTATCAGGGCGGCAAATACCGGAATCTCGGGTTTTATTGACAGCAGCGGAAAGATATTGGGTACGACGCCTTTATTCCGCAGGACAGCCCTGACCATGGATGTGATGACCGCCGCAAAAAGGACTTTTTATTCAAAATACGGCGACCTGTTTTCGTATATGTGTATTGTAATTACGGTTTTATTATTAATAAATGTTTCGCGGTCTTCGACCAGATGGAGGTAATATGTTAGCGCAGTCAGAGCTTAGAGAAGAGCTTGCAGCCTTGAGGGCAAGAGTAGAAGCCCTTCGAGGTTATCTTTGATGTTCCCGGACTTAAACACAAAATTGAAACCATAGACAAGGAGCTCTCTCTTTCGTCCTCTTGGGATTCTCCCCGCAAAATGCATGAGCTTCGGAAGAAAAAGGCTTATGCGGAAGACATACTCTTTCCCTTTGAAGCCCTTTGCGATAAGGCGGCATATCTTGAAGATTCAATAAAGATCTTGGATGAAGAGGAAGGCGCGGTCTTTCTTCAGGAGATACAGTCGGAGATTGCCGGGCTGCGCTCGGAGCTGGATGAGTTGGAGCTTCGGCACTTATTGTCCGGGGAACTGGATAAGAATAACGCCATTGTTACCATACATCCGGGCGCCGGCGGTACAGAAAGCCAGGATTGGGCGCAGATGCTCATGAGGATGTACCTGCGATGGGCGGAAAAACATAAATTCAAAACTCAAGTTGTAGATCTGCAGCCTGGAGAAGAGGCAGGAATAAAAAGCACAACTTTTACGGTAAGCGGCTCGTATTCCTACGGATTTCTTAGGGCGGAAGCCGGTGTGCACAGGCTTGTCAGGATATCGCCGTATGACGCGAACAAGAGAAGGCATACATCCTTTGCAGCGGTTCTCATTTACCCTGAACTAGAAGAAGACATAAACATCGAAATAAAGCCAGATGATTTAAAGATTGACACCTTCAGGGCGTCCGGCGCCGGAGGGCAGCATGTAAATAAAACATCTTCTGCCGTCAGGATAACACATGTCCCGACAGGCATAGTCATCTCATGCCAGAATGAGCGCTCGCAACACAAAAATAAAGATATGGCCTTGAAGATATTAAAATCGCGCCTTTACGATTTATCGCTTAAAGCGCAGAAAAGCAAGATGAAAGAAATTGTCGGAGATAAAAAAGGCATAGCGTGGGGAAGCCAGATACGGTCTTACGTTCTTCAGCCTTACAGGCTTGTTAAAGATCATAGGACAACTGTTGAGGCAGGAAACGTTGATGCGGTTCTTGACGGGGATATAGATAAATTTATTCAGGCATTTTTGGAAAAAAATATAAAGCAGCAGTAAACTACTACTTCTTATTTATAAATATTTTTAGTAGTAGTTATAGGGCATGTTAGTAAGTAGAAAGAAGCCTAACAGCATTATTTTAAAAGCGTTTTTCATGTTTATAAGTTTTAAGGAAAAGATGAAATATATATAACAAAAAAGCAGGGCAGAAAGAAAACATAAAATATTAACAACAAACAAACAGTTTCCTTGATAGAAGTTTAAGATATGCGATATAATAATGCACTTCCAAAAGGGGATTACTAACACCTGTTAATAAACTGTTGATAACTTAAAGGTTGGGTAATGATTTCAGAAGAGATTTGGGAAAAAAGCCTTTCAAAGATTGAAGAAAAAATCGGCACAAATATCTTTGAGCTGTGGATAAAGCCTATAAGGCCGGTTCAGTTCAAGGATCAGCAGCTCACGCTTGAGGTTCCGAACAGGTTTTTTAAAGAATGGATAGAGGATTATTATCCGACTTTAATAACCGAAATACTGGAAGGCACGCTGGGCCATGCCGTAACCCTGAAATACAGGATTGCCGAAAAACAGGCCGCCGAGATAAAGCGCATCGAGGCGAAGTTAGAGAGCAGGAAGACGCGGCTTGCAAGCAGAGGCATCTACCTCAATCCCAAATACACCTTTGAAAACTTTATAAGCGGACAGAGCAACCAGTTCGCGCAGGCGGCGGCTAAGGCTGTGGCCGAGACCCCCGGAAAGGTTTATAACCCGCTGTTTATTTACGGAGGCGTCGGTTTGGGCAAGACGCATCTTATCAGCGCGATAGGAAACAGCGTAATAGACAGCAAGCATGAATTCAATGTTCTCTATGTGTCTTCGGAGCAGTTTACAAATGAAGTTGTGTCTGCGGTTCGGCACGGGAAGACGGAAGAGCTGAAAAAGAAATACAGGAACGTGGACCTTCTTCTTATAGACGATATCCAGTTCATAGAAAATAAAATGGCAACTCAGGAAGAACTTTTTTATACGGTGAATACGCTCTATGAAAAACAGAGGCAGATAGTCCTTTCCAGCGACAGGCCCCCAAAGGAGATTAAGACTATAACCGACAGGCTGCGTTCGCGTTTCAGCATGGGGCTTATAGCGGATATACAGCCGCCGGAATATGAGACAAGGGTGGCGATAATACATAAAAAGGCCGCAATGGAAAGGTTGCCGGTTAAAGAAGATGTCGTAAATTTTATTGCCGCAAAAATAAGGACCAATATCAGGGAACTGGAAGGGTGCCTTATAAGGCTCGGCGCGCAGGCCGCGCTCACCGGAAGCCCGATAGACGTAGATATGGCAAAGACCGTGCTTAAGGACTTTATCCAGGACGATGAAAAACCGATAACCGCGGAACAGATACAGAAAACTGTCTGTGAATATTTCGGCCTGCGGGCGCAGGATCTGAAAGCAAGGAAGAGGACGAAGGAGATAGCTCTTCCGAGACAGATAGCAATGTACTTATGCAAACAATTGACAGAAGGCTCATTGAATGACATAGGCAAGAGCATGGGAGGCAAAGACCATGCAACGGTTATATACGCCTGCAAACAGGTGGAGGATCGGCGTTCAAAGGACGAGAACTTTAACAAAATGGTAGAAACTCTGTTGCGTAAAATAAAACCTTAAGGAGGGTTTATGAAGCTGAGTGTTTCAAAAGAGGAACTGCAGGAAAAACTTTCCAATATTCAGAACATCGTGGAAAAAAGGAATACGATGCCTGTGCTGAGCCACTTCCTGTTGGATGCCGGCAAAAAGAAGGCATACATTGTTGCCACGGATCTTGAGACAGCGATAAAAGAACCGCTTGAGGTTAAGGTTGAAAAAGAAGGAAAGCTATGCATTCCGGCCCGGAAGATGTTTGAGATAGTCAAGGAAGTTGACGGAGACATTACCATGGAGTCGGAAGACGGGCAGTGGCTCAAGGTGAACGCGGGCCTCAGCAAATTCAAGCTTTCCTGTCTTGCGGCAGATGAATTCCCCGCATGGCCGGGAATGGAAAATATAGAAGAAATGCAGCTTGACACAAAAACCCTCATTGAAATGATAGAAAAGAGCCTTTACGCGGCAGGAGAAAGCGACACAAGATATACCCTGAACGGGCTTCTCTTTCACGCGAAAAAAGGCAGCAGCGAGATGACTGTTGTCGGCACGGACGGCCACAGGCTTTCAAGCATAACAAGCAAGATAAACACGCCGCTTAAGGAAGAGAAAAAGGTGATTGTGCCGCGCAAGGCAGCGGCGGAGGTCAGGAGGTTTCTTGATAGAGACACAGAGAGCCTGACGGTTGTTATCGGAAAAAGCCATGTAATGTTTAAGATTGATGACGTGCAATTTTTAACAAGGCTTATAGAGGGCACATATCCTAATTATGAACAGGTTATCCCGTCGGGAAATGAAAAAAAGGTTTCGATAGACAAGGGTGAGTTCATAAAGGCATTGAGAAGAGTTTCCGTAATGAGCAGGGAAAAAAGCAACGCCATTAAGGTGGACGTCGAGGACGGCGCAATGTCTCTTTCCGCTTCGAATCCTGACCTCGGCGAGGCAAAGGACGAGATAAAGATAGGATATAAGGGAGACGCGCTTTCCCTCGGGTTTAACGCAAGGTATCTCATAGACGCGTTGAATGCCATGAGCGGGGAAAAGATTGTTTTTGAGCTTCAGGATCCGTTAAGCCCGACGCTCTTAAAAGAGGAAAAAGACGATAACTATAAATGCGTTATTATGCCGATGAGGGTCTAAAGAAAAAAGAAAATAAGTCTTATAGGTCGGATAGGGCCTATTTTTCGAGAGAGAGGAATTAATGGACGAAAAAGAACAGGTAAGTCAGGGAGAAGAAACATACGGCGCAGAAGACATAAAGATACTTAAAGGGCTGAGCGCTGTCAGGAAAAGGCCGGCGATGTATATCGGCTCAACAGGCCCGGAAGGGCTTCATCATCTTGTATATGAGGTTGTGGACAACAGCGTTGATGAAGCGCTGGCTGGTTTTTGCAAGAATATAGAGGTAATACTGCACCACGACGGGAGCTGCACTGTCATAGATGACGGAAGGGGCATACCCACAGACCCGCATCCCGGAGACCCGGAGGGAAGGACGGCGGCTGAGATTGCGCTTACAGAGCTTCATGCAGGAGGTAAATTCGAGTCAAAGGCATACAAAATATCAGGCGGGCTTCACGGCGTAGGCGTATCTGTTGTTAACGCCCTTTCAGAATGGCTTGATGTTGAGATAAAACAAAACGGAAAGGTATTTCAGCAGCACTTTGACAGAGGCGTGCCCGCCGGGGAACTGACCGTTGTCGGAAAGACAAAGAGCAGGGGAACCAAGGTCACATTCAAACCGGACGCAGAGATTTTTGAGACAACAGAATTCAGTTATGATGTCCTTTCCCAGAGGTTAAGAGAGGTAGCATTCCTTAACAGCGGGCTTAAGATTTCCATACAGGACGAAAGCACAGACAAAAAGCAGGAGTTCCACTACAAGGGCGGGATTGTCTCTTTTGTGGAACACCTGAATAAAAATAAGACGCCGCTTCATCCAAAGCCTGTTTACATATCAGGAGAAAAAGACGGCATCACTGCGGAGATTGCGCTTCAATATAATGACAGCTATGCAGAGACTATTTTTACCTTTGCAAACAACATAAATACAAAGGAAGGCGGGACACACCTTGTAGGATTCAAGTCCGCATTAACGAGGACTGCCAACAGCTATGCCATGGCCTCAGGGCTTTTGAAAAACGGCAAAGAGGCATTGTCAGGAGATGATATACGAGAGGGGCTTACAGCTGTAATAAGCGTTAAGCTTCCTAATCCGCAGTTTGAAGGCCAGACAAAGATGAAGCTCGGAAACAGCGAGGTAAAGGGAATTGTAGAGTCCATAGTAAATGAAACACTCGGCGCTTATTTTGAGGAAAACCCTTCCATTGCAAAGAAGGTTATAGAAAAGGCGGTTCAGGCCTCAAGGGCAAGAGAGGCCGCAAGAAAGGCAAGGGAGCTTGCAAGGAGAAAAGGAGCCCTTGACGACACAGGGCTGCCCGGAAAACTTGCAGACTGTTCTGAAAAAGACCCGGCGTTGTCGGAGATCTTCATTGTTGAGGGAGATTCTGCAGGCGGCTCTGCAAAGCAGGGACGGGACAGGCGCGCTCAGGCGATACTTCCTCTCAGAGGAAAGATCCTGAATGTTGAGAAGGCAAGGTTTGACAAGATGCTGGCCTCAGAAGAAATAAAGATACTCATAACAGCGCTCGGGACAAGCATAGATACGGAATTTAACATATCAAAGATACGCTATCATAAGGTAATCCTGATGACAGACGCTGACGTTGACGGCGCGCATATAAGGACGCTCCTTCTTACATTTTTCTACAGGCAGATGCCGCAGGTTATAGAAAACGGCTATCTTTATATTGCCCAGCCGCCGCTCTTTAAAGTAAAAAAGGGAAGGACGGAAAAATATATCCAGAACGAGACAGAGATGCAGAATATGCTCTTTGAGCTTGCAGCGGACGACCTGGCGATTCCGGTAAAAGGACAGGTCGTGAAAGGAAAGGCGCTTATTCCTCATTTGAAAAGGCTCTCCAAGTTTGAACGGCTTATGGAATGGTTCAGCAGAAGGAGAAAGGACACGGATATTTTAAAGGTAGTCCTGAATGCAGGGATAAGCAAAGAAACGCTTAGAAATGAAAAGGCACTTGAAAAACTGGCAAAGGCCATAGAAAAGGCGCTGCCCGATGTTTCATTAGGCGAGATTAATCCAGACGAAGAGCATCAGGCATACAGCGTTGAGATAAAGAGGCAGAACAAGAAGGTTCTTATAGATATGAACTTCCTCATGTCTCCTGAATTCAAGGAGCTTGAAAACAGCTACAGCATTATAAAAGACCTCGGAGAGCCGCCTTACAAGGCAGAGACAAAAGAGGGGATGAAGGAGCTCTCCTCAAGCGCGGAGCTTATGGACTATGTTTTCGGCGTTGCCAAAAAGGGGTTGACGATTCAGAGGTATAAAGGGCTTGGAGAGATGAACCCCACGCAACTCTGGGAAACGACTATGGATGCCGAGAAAAGAACGCTGCTTCAGGTGAAGATAGAAGACACCGTGCAGTCTGATGAGATATTCACCATCCTTATGGGAGATCAGGTTGAACCGAGAAAAGAATTTATAACCAGGCATGCGCTTGAGGCAAGGAATATTGATATTTAAATTTTTTGTAGGATTACCCATAAAATGAAATTCGTTACTCATATAATGAAAAAATTGTGACGCATAAACTGAAAAAATCCTACAGCCATCGATATTCCTCGCCTGCCCCCAGCCCCTCCCATTTATCCTTGACAATGAACCTGCGGGTGCTATCCTATGCATAAGAGGGGAAGCATATGCGTACTGGTAAAAAAGGTGCAGGGGTCATATTAGCTGTACTCTTCTTTTTTCTTCAGAGTTGCGAAAAGCCCAAAAGTTTTTTAATTGGGGAACCTATTCCGTTTGGAAAGACTACACTTGTTGTTCAGCATGCTGAGCTTGCTATACAGAGGGGCAAAAATGTCCTTGCGGTATTTGTAAAATGGACCGGTTCAAGCTCAGACAAAGAAAAACTTCTGAAACCTTCTTTGAGCACAAAAAAGTACTTCACTGTTTTGGATAAAAACGGGAAGAGATATTATTTTTCCCAGATAATGGATGAATACAGCTGGCAGTCTCTTCATCTGAGAAAAGAGGCTATACACCCGCAGCAGCTTGAGTACGAGAAACTTACCATCGGAGAAAACTATGTAATCACATTCTTTGTTCCGGAGGAAACAAGCGGCCTAACTCTGGTTATCAAAAACCCATTCTCTGAAAAGGGCCAGCCGGGAACTGCAGAAGTGGCCCTCGGGCGTTAAGGAAGAAAATGGTGACTGATGATGGATAAAGAAATATATAAGGAAGATGCAGCAACATATTCCCGCAGCCGGGCATTTGGCTTGGGCCTGATGGCGGGCGCCGTATTCACAGCTATATGGAGCATTATGAATGCTATTTATGAACCATGGGGAGATTTAAGCAAGGCTATTGTTGCCGTGCTTTCTTCCGCAGTGGCTGGAGGAGTGGCGTCTTATAAGCTGGGCTCATCAGGGGAAAGGGTCGGGGCATTATCTATATTTCCCCTTTTCGGAGCAATATTCCTTGACGCCTTCGTGGCAAAGGGAATAGCTGCCCTTGGAAATATCATAGAAATAATCTCCGAGAGCTATATTATTTTTTGTATTCTAAACATTGTCTTTGGAGCCCTCATCGGAACAATTTTTGGTAAAAAAGAGAAGCAAGATTAAGAATTTTTAAAACATCCCTCTATCGAGAGTCCTGTATTGAATCGCCTCTGAGACGTGGTGGGATTGGATGCTTTCGGATGAGTCAAGGTCAGCGATGGTTCGTGATAATTTAAGAATCCTTGTGTAAGCCCTTGCGGATAGGCCGAGTTTCTGCATGGCATTTTCAAGAAGAGACTGCGCGTCGGGTTTGAACTTGCAGTATTTTTTAATATGCCTTGTCTTCATCTGGCCGTTTGAATAAATCTTATCGTTTTTAAAACGATCAAGCTGGAGGTCCCTCGCCTGAATAACTCGCTCTCTAATTGCTGATGATTTTTCTCCGGAATATTCTGTTGAAAGCTCTTTATAAGGAACAGCAGGCACTTCAATATGAATGTCAATTCTGTCAAGAAGCGGCCCCGATACCTTATGCCTGTACCTGTGAATCTGACCGGGAGTGCATGTGCATTGATGCCTCGAATCTCCGGAATAACCGCAGGGGCATGGGTTCATCGCGGCTACGAGCATGAAATTCGCGGGATATGTTATTGACGCGACTGCCCGCGATACCGTGACTTCTCCGTTTTCCAAAGGCTGCCTTAAAACCTCAAGGACGTTTCTTTTAAATTCCGGGAGCTCATCAAGAAATAAAACGCCGTTATGCGCAAGGCTTACCTCACCGGGCTTGGGCATTTGCCCTCCGCCAATCAATGCGACATCCGAAATCGTATGATGGGGCGACCGAAAAGCCCGCGTTGCAAGCAGGGGCTGGCCTGTTTTTAAAAGCCCTGCAACGCTGTGTATCTTTGTTGCCTCCAACGCCTCTTCAAATGTCATCTTGGGAAGTATTGTCGGAAGCCTTTTGGCCAGCATGGTCTTTCCAGAGCCCGGAGGCCCTATCATTAAAACATTGTGCCCACCAGCTGCGGAGACTTCAAGCGCCCTCTTTGCGTGCTCCTGGCCTTTGACCTCTGAAAAATCATCTTCATAAAGCGAAAATTCTTGCATCGCCTTATCAAGGTCAACGCTAAATATTTTTTCAGATGAGCTGTTTTTTAGAAAATCTAAGACATCGGGAAGGCTTTTCATTCCGAAAACTGACACGCCTTTCACAACTGCGGCCTCGGACGCGTTCTCCTCAGGAAGTATCACTCCTTTAAGCCCGAGTGTTTTTGCGGTTATTGCCATTGAGAGAGCGCCGCGTACGGATTTTATCTTTCCGTCAAGAGAAAGCTCTCCTGTGAAGAGATAGCCGTTTATTGAATTTATGTCAAGGATGCCCTCTGCCGCGATTATTCCTATGGCAATGGGAAGGTCAAAGGACGAGCCTTCTTTTTTTAAATCTGCGGGCGCGAGATTTACGGTTATCTGTTTTAGAGGGAAATTGAACCCGATATTTTTAAGAGAAGCCCTTACTCTGTCGCGGCTTTCTTTCACCGCGGCATC
>Ga0172371_10003477_pt1 | contig 24362 bp, 25 predicted proteins | sample Lak12m_FD_114543 | JGI IMG/M metagenome (GOLD analysis project Ga0172371, IMG submission 114543) | Freshwater microbial communities from Kabuno Bay, South-Kivu, Congo - kab_022012_12m | ecosystem: Environmental > Aquatic > Freshwater > Lake | place: Democratic Republic of the Congo: South-Kivu... | reverse complement strand
GGGCCTCGCGTACAAGTGCGTCGTCGGCGGCGCCCCCGCGACCCAGCGGTGGGCCGACCAGATCGGCGCCGACGCCTACGCCGAGGACGCCAACGACGGGGTGCGCAAGATCAACGAGCTGCTCGGCGTCTGAGCTCGCGACGCCGGCCCTACGACCGGCTGCAGAAGCGCGAGGGGGCGGGCCGTGCGGCCCGCCCCCTCGCGCGTACGGCCGGGGCCGCCGGACGGCCGTCGGGGCGCGCTGCCCGCTGGAGCGGTACCATGACCGGCATGAACGAGTGGGACGCCCGCTTCGACTACTACCGCGACAGCCGCACCCACGCTGAAGGGGCCGACCTCGATCGACTGATCGAGTGGTGCGACCCGGGTCCTGGGGTGACGGCGCTGGACGTGGCCACCGGCGGGGGCCACGTGGCGCGCCGCCTGCGCGAGGCCGCATGCAGCGTCACGAGCTCGGACGCGGCGCCGGGCATGAGGCCGGACGTGGTGTGCACGGCCGAGGACCTGCCGTTCGGCGACGCGTCGTTCGACGTGGTCGTGTGCCGCGTCGCCGTGCATCACTTCGCCGCCCCGCTGCGGGGCATCGTCGAGATGGCGCGGGTCAGTCGCCGTCTCGTCGTGCTCGAGGACACGCTCTACGTGGACGCGCGCGTGCAGGAGGCCGAGAAGCTCCGCGACCCCACTCACGCGGCCCACTACACCCGCGACGACTTCGCGGACATGCTCGTCGCCGCCGGGCTGCGCGTGACGCGCGAGGCCCGCTTTCCCAAGCGGCATGAGATGGACGACTGGCTCCTCGCCACCGGCTGCACCGGCGAGGCAGCTGCACGCGTGCGCTCCCTGCTGGCCCACGTCGCCGAGCCGGGCGGCGCGGCCTGGACCGACACGAAGTGGGTGTGCCGGGCGGAGAAGGGCTGACCCGCCGCCGACTCGAGGCTGCGCGGCCCTCCGTCAGATGTTGAGCCTGACGCCGTCCACGTACGAGAGGCTGCGCCCGGCGCGCTCGATGTTGGGGAATCCCTCGCGCGCCATGATGAGCCGTTCGAGCCCGAACCCCAGGCCCACCCACGGGTCGACGACGCCCCAGTTGCCGTCCAGGGGGTGCGGGCCCATGCCGGCGGAGCAGACCTCCATGCCGCCGACCTCCACGTCGACCATCTGGCCGTACACTTCAGACTCGGTCTTCACGAGCTCGTAGTCCCGCACGCCTGCGGCATCCATCACGAGCGCGGCGAGCTCGGTCATGCGCTCGCGGCAGCGGTCCTCCGGCGTCCCGAGCTCGACGAGGTTCAGCATCGTGAACTCGTTGAGGTGGGCCGAGCCCTTGGTGTCCATGCGGAAACAGGGGCCGATCTCGTAGATGCCGAACGGCCGGCCCCAGAGGCGGCCCAGGCGCCGCAGCATGGTGTACAGGTTGGGCGCCAGCATGGGCCGCAGGCAGCGGCCGTCCTCCAGCCAGAAGACCTGCTCGCGCAGCGGGTGGCCGTGCCCGATGCCCATCTTCGCCAGCGATTCCGCGGCGATGATGAGCGGCGTCACCATGGGCACGAAGCCGGCGACCCCGAGCGCCGCGCGCAGGGCCGCCTCCAGCTCCAGCAGGCGCGGCGTCGCCGAGCCCTGCTTCAGGTCCTTGAGGTGGCGCCGCCCGCTGCGGGTGATCGCGTCCTCGGCGGCGCGGAAGGCGGCGTCGCGTTCGTCGGCGTCGGCGAAGGTGGCATCGGCCAGCTCGCCTCCGCCCCCGAGCTCGCGCAGGCGCTGGAGCTGGGTGGAGGAGAGGCGGAGGCCTCCAGGTGCGGCGGAGTCGGTCACTCGTCACCTCCGGGGAGTGGGGCTCTGGTCAGGTAGTCGCCCAGCCCGGCGACCAGCGCGCGCGCCAGTGCCTCCAGGTGCGCCGGACTCGCGGCCAGCCGCTCCTCGTCCGGGTTGCTCAGGAACAGGGGCTCGACGAGCACGGCGATGCCTCGCGCCTCGCGCAGCACGCCGTAGTTGCGGCCGAAGATGCCCAGGCTGGGGACTCCGGCCGCCTCCAGGCGCGCCGCCAGGTGCGCGGCCAACCGGCGGCCGTGCTCCGAGTAGTAGTGGCTGCGCTGGAAGTAGTAGCAGGCCGCGCCGCGCGCCTCAGGCGAGCGGTCGGCGTTGGCGTGCAGCGAGATGAACCAGTGGGCGCGCGCGGCGTTCGCCAGCTCGGGCCGCGCGTACAGCGGCACGGTCGCGTCGCCGTCGCGCGTCAGCCACACCCGGCATCCCTCGGCGCGCAGGAGCTCGGCGAAACGCAGCGAGAGGGCCAGGGTGAGCTCCTTCTCGGCGGCGCCGGACGGCGAGACCACCCCGGTGTCTGAGCCCCCATGGCCGGGGTCGACCGCGATCGTCTGCCCGGTCAGGCTGCGGGCGCCGACGAAGCCGCGGTCGCGTTCTGGGATCTTCTTGCCCTCGCGCCCCGACTCGGCCTTGCGCAGCGCCTCCAGCTTGCGGATGGTGCTCTCGCCGACGATGCCGTCCGGCACGAGTCCGGCGTTGTGCTGGAAGTCGAGCACGGCGCGCTCCACCTGGTCGTCGTGCACACCGCGCTCGGCCCCGGCGTTGAAGCCCAGCAGGTTGAGCTTCACCTGCAAGGCCAGCACGTCGTCGCCGCGGAACGGCGGCTCCTTCAGGTACAGGAGCCGGTCGCCGAGCACATAGCCGGACTCCACGAGCTCGCGCCAGGTGGCCGCACCGACGAGGCCGTCGGCGAGCAGGCCGCGCGCCTGCTGGAAGGTGCGTACGGCCAGCTCGGTGCCGGGCCCGAAGAACCCGTCCACACCTTCGCGTCCGAGCTCGTGGCCCTGGCCGCGCAACCGGGTCTGGACGTCGAGGACTTCCTTGCCGCGGTCGCCGCGGGAGAGGTTACGCATCGCAGACTCCTGCCACCGAGGTCCGGGACCGGGCCGGACCGTCAGATCCCTATGCCGGACCGCACGCCGGCCCCGATGAGGATGAGGACCCCGACGCCGAACACTATGCGGTAGACGACGAACAGGTTGAAGTTGTGCCGCTTGAGGTACGCCAGCGTGAACCAGATGGCGACGAAGCCGCTGATGGCCGCCGAGACGATGCCCGCCAGGAACGGGGTCGCCGTGTTCGGCGGCAGACCGTCCGTCGCCACCTCGACTGCTTTGAAGGCAGCGGCGCCACCGATGACCGGGATGCTGAGGAGGAAGGAGTAGCGGGCGGCCGACTCGCGGTCGAGGCGCAGGACCAGGCCGGTCATCATCGTGATGCCGGAGCGAGAGACGCCGGGGCACAGGGCGAAGGCCTGGGCGACGCCGATGAGCGCCGCGCCCGACCACGTGAGCGAGGAGATGTCCTTGTCCAGCTTCGCGATGTGGTCGACGAGGTACATGAAGCCGGCGAACACGATCATGGCCACGGCGATGATCCACGGCTTGCCCAGCTGCTCCTCGATGAAGCTCTGGAACGCGAAGCCGATGAAGCCGGCGGGGATGCTGCTGACGATGAGCAGCCAGGCCAGCCGCCCCTCGGGCTCGGCGAGGCTGCGGCGGGTCATGGTCCGCACCCAGGCCGCCAGCAGGCGCCCGATCTCGCGCCAGAAGTACACGACGACGGCGATGAACGTGCCCAGGTGCAGGGCGACATCGAAGGTCTTGTTCAGGCCGGGATCCTCGAGCAGGAAGTGCCAGTTGAACAGCCACGGCACGATGATCAGGTGCCCCGAGCTGGAGATCGGCAGGAACTCGGTGAACCCTTGGACGATACCCAGGATGATGGCCTGAAGGATGGTCACGCGACACTCCTCGCATGCGTGGGTCGAGGGCTGCTCCCAGCACGGCCGGCGCCAGGGAGTGTAGGGTGACGGTATACCGGCAACGGCCCCTGCGTCGACCGCGGAGGGCCAGAGGGGGAGGGGCGCGCGGACGATGGCACGCAGCGACCAAGTCACCGTCACATGGAAGCAGCGAGGCCTGCTGTTCGAAGGCGTCACGCCGGGCGGACGCGTCGACATGGCCTCGGCTCAGGACGAGCCTGGCCGGGGGGCGAGTCCTATGGAGCTGCTGGCCCTCGCGCTCGGCGGGTGCACGGCGATGGACGTGCTCGCCATCTTGCAGAAGATGCGGGAGCCCCTCGAGGCGCTCAGCGTCGAGGTCGGCGGGCAGAAAGCCGATGAGCACCCCAAGCGGTATCTGTCGCTGGAGATCGTCTACCGCCTGAAGGGAGACCTCGACGAGCGCAAGGTCAGGCGCGCGATCCAGCTCTCCGAGGACAAGTACTGCTCGGTCGAAGCCACGCTGCGGCCCGGCGTGCGCATCTCGTCGCGGTTCGTGATCGAGCTCTGAGGGGGCCGCCCGGCCCGGCGCCGCACCTCGTGTCGCCGTCGCCGGTGCTGAGCTGCGCCGCGAGACATCCGCGGGAGCCGACCTCGTTCACGATTTCACACTACAGGCACGGTGTTTACAGGGAAAGATCGTCCCTGTACTATCTCGCGCAACCATCTGTCCCGAGGGAGGTGTGTGGACCGCGATCACGAGCTCTCGGCCGTTCTGGCCGACGACACCCGCTACCGCATCTACCGCAGCATTGCCGAGCACCCGGGAGAGGACGTCACCGTGGCCGACGTCGCCGCGCGCTTCGGCCTGCATCCCAACGTGGCCCGCATGCACCTCGCCAAGCTCGAGCAGGCGGGGTTCCTGGCCACGGACTTCCGCCGCAGCCCGGGCGGGGGGCGGCCGGCGAAGCTCTACCGGCTCAGCGACGTCGTGGTCACCTTCGGGTTCCCGCCGCGCCGCTACGAGCTGCTCTCGCGGCTCGCGCTGGAGGCGCTCGCCGCCGGCGGCTCGCGAGACGATGCGCTCCGCGCCTGCCGCGAGGCGGGGGCCGAGGAGGGCCGGCGGGCGCTCGCTCAGGAGCCGCGGCCGCCGGCCGACGCGGGTCGCGCCGCCGAGCTCGTGCAGCGCGTCGCTGAGGACCAGGGGCTGCTCCCCGTGGTCCAGTGGCGCGACGCTGAGCTCGAGATCGTCGTCAACAATTGCACCTTCAGGGAGCTGTCGGGGGCCGATCCGGACCTGGTATGCGCCATGCACCGCGCCTTCCTCGAGGGCGTGCTCGAGGCGGTCACCGCCGGCTTGGGACGCATACGGATCGAGTCAGGCGACTGCCGCATCAGCTGCGGCGACGCACGCTGTGAGCTGCTCTGCACGTTCTCGCGGAACGGCGCCGGAGCTTCGGCGGACGGGTGATACAGTAGCTGGACCGCACACGAGGAGGGGCCGGTGAACGTCGACGAGGCGATCCACGATCTCCTGAGTTTCTCAAGTGACATCAAGGCGGTCGCCGTGCTCGGCGAGGGCGGCGACATCGTGGCGGCGGCGCCGTCGGCCGACGGCGCCGCCCTGCAGACCGCCGCCGCAGCGCTCTGGGCGGCCGCTGAGGCGTGCGCCCGGCCGACGCCGGCCGCGCCGCTCGAGCACGTCGTCGTCCGCGACGGCCAGGGCACCGTCGCCATGCTCCGTGACGACGCGCGCGGCATCGTCGCCGTCACGGGGCCACAGCCCGCCGTCGGGCTCCTCCTGTTCGACCTCAGGACGTGCCTCTCCGACGCCGTAGCCGGGGAGCCCTCATGAGGCGGCGCATCCGGCTGGTCGTCATCGCCGTCGTGGCCGTCGTCCTCGCGCTCGCCGGCGCTGCCGTGTACGTGCAGCGCAAGCGCCGCGCCGACGGCGCCGCGCCCGTGCAGCTCGGCGCCCGTGAGGGCGTCACGCACGACGTCCCCGCATCCGACCCCGGCGTCGCCGCCGTCCAGGCCGCCGCCGCCCAGGTCCGCGCCGCCTTCCGGGGGATCTGATGGACATCGCCGCGTTCGACGCCGGCCTCCTTGAGGCCACACTGGCACGCGCCCTGCGCCGTGGCGGCGACTTCGCCGAGGTGTACGTGGAGGACCGTGACAGCACGGGCCTGCGCCTGGAGGACGGCCGCATCGAGCAGACCAGCGGCGGCCGTGAGGCCGGCGCCGCCGTGCGGCTGCTGTCTGGCGAGCGCACGTACTACGCGTACAGCGACGCGCTGGACGAGGCCGGGCTGTCCGCGGCGGCCGACGCCGTGGCCGCCGCTGAGCGCTCCGGCGCCGGCGGCGCCGACGTGGTGCACCTGGGCGCCGTCCGCAGCCTGCCCGGCGCGCATCCGGTGGCGGTGCCGCCCGACGAGGTGGCCATCGCGCGCAAGGCCGATCTCGTGCGAGCGGCCGACGAGGCGGCCCGCGCTGCCGGCGCCGAGATCGTCCAGGCCATCGCCGGCTACGGCGAGACGCGACAGAAAGTCCTCATCGCCAACTCCCTCGGCGACCTGGTGTTCGACGACCGCACGCGCACCCGGTTCTCGGTGCAGGTCGTAGCCCGTCGCGACGACGTCATCCAGACGGGCCACGAGACCGTGGGCGGCAGCGCCGGCTTCGAGCTCCTGGACGAGACCATCGCCCGCCAGACGGCCGCGGTCGCGGCGCAGAAAGCGGTCACCATGCTGGGCTCGAAGCCCGCCCCGGTCGGCGCCATGCCCGTGGTGCTGGCGAACGGGTTCGGCGGCACACTGTTCCACGAGGCCTGCGGCCACGGGCTCGAGGCCGACGCCATCGCCAAGGGCGCCAGCATCTACGCCGGCAAGATGGGTCAGGTCGTCGCCGCGCCGCACGTGAGCGCCTACGACGACGGCTCCATCCGCAATGGCTGGGGCTCGCAGGCGTTCGACGACGAGGGCGTGCCCACGCAGAAGACGATGGTCATCGAGGACGGCCGCCTCACCGGCTATCTGTACGACCGTCTCCGCGCGCGCCAGATGAAGGCCGCTCCGTCGGGCAACGGCCGGCGCCAGTCGTTCCGGCACGTGCCGATCCCGCGCATGACCACCACGTACATCGCGCCGGGCGACGCCACGCCGGACGACATCATCGCGGCGACGCCGCGCGGGTTCTACGCCAAGAGCCTGGCCGGCGGGCAGGTGGAGCCGGCCAGCGGCGCCTTCGTCTTCGGCGTCGCCGAGGGCTACCTCATCGAGGATGGCCGCCTCACGACGCCGCTCCGCGGCGCAACGCTCGTCGGCAGCGGCATCGACATCCTCATGAAGATCGACATGATCGCCGGTGACTTCGAGGTCAAGAGCGGCATCTGCGGCAAGGACGGGCAGGGTGTCCCCGTGGGTACTGGGCAGTCCACGCTCAGGATCGCCGAGATGACCGTGGGAGGGACGGGCTGATGTTCGACGTCGTCGATGCCGCCCTTGAGCGGGCGCGGGCGCAGGGCGTGCGCGACGTGGAGGTCTACGCCGAGCGCAGCGCCTCGCGGCGCATCAAGGTGTACCAGCATGAGGTCGAGCAGCTCACTGCCGCGGAGCGCCGCGGGGTCGGCGTGCGCGTCTTCCGCGACGGCGCCGTGGGCCACGCGTACACGTCCGACCTCACGCCGCAAGCGCTGGACGCTGTCGTGCGCCGGGCCGTCGACAACGCTGCCGTGAGCGACGCCGACGAGTTCGCGGCGCTGCCGCAGCCGGGCGGCGAGCCGGCCGACGTACACCCCTACGACGAGCGGCTCACGGCCGCCACGAACGAGCGCCGCATAGAGCTGGCGCTGGCCGTGGAGAGCGCCGCCCTGGATGCCGACCCCCGCGTCAAGACGGTCGAGGACGCCATGTACGCCGACGGCGAGGGCGAGGTCTTTCTCGCCAGCAGCGCGGGCGTGCGCGGCAGCTTCCGCGTCAACCAGTGTCACTGCTTCGCTTACGCGCTGGCCGAGCAGGACGGCCAGGTCGAGACCGGCTACGCGTTCTCCGTCGGGCGCGCGCTCGAGGACCTCGACCCTGAGGCCTGCGGGCGTGAGGCCGCCGAACGCGCCGTGCGGCTGCTCGGCGCGAAGCCGTGCGCGTCGTTCAAGGGTCAGGTCCTGCTCGACCCGTTCGTGTCGGCATCGTTCTTCGGCGTCCTGAGCTCGGCGCTCACCGCCGACGCCGTGCAGAAGGGCCGCTCGCTGTTCGCCGGCCGGGAGGGCCAGAAGGTCGCCGGCGAGCTCCTCCAGCTCGTCGACGACGGCACCCTGCCCGACGGCCTCGACAGCGTGCCGTTCGACGGCGAGGGGGTGCCCACGCGCCGCACGCCGCTCATCTCCGGCGGCGGCGTGCTGCAGGGCTTCCTGTACGACACGTACACGGCTCGCAAGGCCGACCGTGCGTCCACCGGCAACGGCATCCGCGGGTCCTACTCCGGCCTGCCCGGCGTGCGCCCCACCAACCTCGTCGTCAGCGGGCCTGCCACACCCGTGGCAGACATCCTCGCCGGCATCGAGCACGGCGTGCTCGTCACCGACGCGGTCGGCGTGCACTCGGGGGCCAACCCCATCTCCGGCGAGTTCTCCGTGGGCATCTCCGGCATCCTCATCGAGGGCGGCGAGCTCACCACCCCCGTGCACGAGGTCACGCTGGCGAGCGACATCATCGGCATGCTCACCAACGTCCGGGCGCTCGGCGACGACGCCCGCTGGGTGCCGGGCGGCAGCATCTTCACGCCGTCTGTGCTCATGGACGGCGTGGCCATCGGCGGCACCTGAGCGCTGCGCGCCGGCGCCGCGGCCCCGCGCTGCCCGGCCTCATGCGCGCCCGATACCTGCTACAGTCTGCCGGCGGGCCGTCCGCCCGCAGCGACGCACGACCCTGGAGGGACTCTCGTGGACAGCGACCTCGGCGACCGCCTGTTCGCCGCCAGCTACCTGGAGGGCGACTTCGTCCTTCGCTCGGGGCGGCGCAGCAGGTTCTACCTGGACAAGTACCTGTTCTCCACCCAGCCGGACCTGCTGCGCGACATCGCCGCGGGCCTGGCGCAGAAGCTGCCGGCGCACGGCGACTTCGACCTGCTCGCCGGCCCGGAGCTCGGCGCCGTGGCAATCGTCGCGGCCACGTCCCTCGCCTGCGGCAAGCCGTTCGTCATCGTGCGCAAGGGCGCCAAGGGCTACGGTACCGACAAGGCCCTCGAGGGCAAGGCCGAGCCCGGCCAGCGCGTCATCATGATCGAGGACGTGGTCACTTCGGGCGGCGCGGCCCTCATGGCGGTGGACAAGCTGCGCGAGGCCGGCCTCGAGATCGACACGCTGCTCTGCGTGGTCGACCGCGAGGAGGGCGGGCGCGAGCAGATCACGGCGAAGGGGCTCACCTTCGACCCCCTGTTCACGGCCACGTCGCTGGGGATCAAGAAGGGCTGATGCAGCTCAGAGCACGGTGAACGAGCCCATGGCCGCCTCGAGCGTGGGCCACAACGTCTTCCAGTCCGCCTGGCTCGCCTGACCGGTCACCTCGTACTCGTCCGTGCCCGAGAACAGGAACGTCGAGACGGCCGAGACGGCGACGCCGTCGCGCGTGAACGTGTACGAGACGGTGAAGCCGGGCGTGCCGTTGACCGTGGTCGGTGACGGCGGCTCCGTGACCTCTGCCGCCGTCAGCTTCGCCACACGCTCGTCGACCAGGGCCTCGACCTGCGCCCGGAGGCCGCGCACCTCAGACGGCTTCACGGCGCGCGCGAGCTCGAACACCGACACCTGGACCCCGTTGGCGTAGGCCGCTCCGGCCTTGGGTCCAGCGGTGTCGACGAAGGCGACGGAGAACGCGGCGCCCGTTGCCCTATCGTCCTTCGGCTGCCCCTGTGTCAGCATCGTGTCGTAGGTGATGCTGAAGCGGTGGTCCGTGTTGGTGTAGGTCGTCGTCGTTTCGCCGCCGCTCGCGGCGCGGGAGCCCTCCGGCGACGACCCGCCGGCGCAGGCAGCGCCGCCCAGGGCGAGCGCGGCGAGTGCCGCCAGAGCTGCTGCGGCCGCGAGCTGCAGGCGGCCGCGACCGGGCACCCCGGTTCGCGCGGCGGGCGGGTGTCTGTGGTCGCTGTCCGTCGTCTCCCCAGACCGGCCCGTGTCAGCAGACCACGCGCAGCGTCTGCAGCGTGCGGTCCTCGGGGCCGTGGACCTTGAGCTGGGTCTGCGCCCCCTCGCGGAGATAGGCGACGACCTCGCCGGAGATCTCCTCGCCCGGGCCCAGCACCGGGATGCCGGGCGGGTACGGCGTGACCATCTCGGCGCTCACCTCACCGGCGCAGTCGTCCAGGGGCAGGGCGCGAGAGGGTGCGAAGAAGGCGTCGCGCGGCGACATGACCTGACGCGTGAACGCGGGTGCGGCGGCGGGTGTGACGCGCGCCACCCCGCCGCCGGCGTCCCGGCGCCGTGCCGCGAGATCGCTGAGCGAGGCGACGAGGTGCTCCAGGTCGGCGCGCGCATCACCGAAGGTGATGTTGAAGACCACGTTGAGCGGGTCGGCGGCCTCGACGGCGATGCGGTACTCGTCTCGCAGGGCGGTCTCCAGCCCGTATCCGCTCAGACCCAGGTCCGCGGCCGATATCGTGAGGCGGGTGGGGTCGAACGACGCGACCCGCCAGCGCTCGACGACGTCGTGCCCGAGACAGCGCAGACCCGGCAACTCGCGTACGCGGGCGCGGGCCCACTCGGCGAGCTCGACCGCGCCCGACCACAGCTGCTCACCCTGCGTGGCCATCTGCTGGCGGGCGGCGTCGATGCTGGCGTACATGAGGGCCTGCGGGCTGGTGCTCTGCGTCATGTGGACCATGCCGTCCAGACGCGCGAGGTTGACCCGCTCACCGCGCGCCAGCAGCACCGACGTCTGCGTGATGCCGCTGATGAGCTTGTGCGTGCTGACGACGGCCGCATCGGCGCCGGCGCTCATGGCGTCCACCGGCAGCCGCGAACAGAAGCGCAGGTGCGGCCCCCAGGCCTGGTCGGTGACGAAGGGGATGCCGGCAGCGTGTGCGGCATCCGCCACGGCCGCCAGGTCGGTGCCCAGGCCGTTGTAGGTGGGCGACGTGACGAACACCGCGCGGGCCTCGGGGTGCGCCGCCACCGCCGCCGCGGCCTGCGCCGCGTCGACGCTCAGCGGGATGCCCCACTCGGGGTCGACGGCGGGCTCGACGTAGACCGGCTCGGCCCCGGAGAAGATGAGGCCGGCCAGCATGGACTTGTGGGCGTTGCGCGGGATGATCACGGTGTCGCCGGGGCCGCACAGCCCCAGCGTGAGCGCGTGGATACCGCTGGTCGAGCCGTTGACGAGGAACCAGGCCCGCTCCGAGCCCCAGGCCTCGGCGGCGTAGTCTTCGGCCAGACGGATGAGGTGAGTGGACTCGCGCGTGTCCTCCACGCCGCCGGCCATGGCCGTGTCCACGCTGAGACACGTTTCACCGAGGAGCCGGCGCAGGCCGGCGGGCGCCCCCTTGCCGTCTTTGTGCCCGGGGGTGTGGAACGGCGTCGCGTGACGTTCGCGGTACCGCAGCACGGCGTCGAGGTAGGGGGTGTCGCGCTGGTCGTGGCTGGCCATCGGTTCGACTCTATCCGAGCCCCCTGGGGGGGACAAGCCGCACCGGCACTGGTGATAGACTGAAGCGGTTTTGCAGGGAAAACCCGGTCATGTGGAGGCAGCATCACCCTCGACCAGACAGTGAGAGTACGCTTCGCGCCGAGCCCGACCGGGACGCTGCACGTCGGCTCTGCGCGCACCGCGCTGTTCAACTTCCTCTACGCCCGCCACACCGGCGGCAGCTTCGTGCTGCGCATCGACGACACCGATGTGGCGCGCTCGGAGGATCGGCACGAGGAGGCCATCCTCGCCGACCTGCGCTGGCTCGGGCTGGAGTGGGACGAGGGGCCCGGGGCCGGAGGCCCCTACGGGCCCTACCGCCAGAGCGAGCGCTGGGCGGGCTATCACGCGGCCGCCGACCAGCTCGTCTTCGCCGGCGCGGCGTACCCGTGCTTCTGCTCACAGGAGCGCCTCGACGCGCTCAAGGCGGAGCAGCTGGCCGAGGGCCGCACGCCTCGCTACGACCGTCGCTGCCTCGCACTCGCGGTCGGCGAGGTCTCGGCCCGGCTCGCATCGCACGAGCCCTCGACCCTGCGCTTTCGCGTCCCCGACGGCGACATCACCGTCGACGACCTCATCCGCGGCCCCGTCGTCGTCAGGGAGGGCGCCCTCGGCGACTTCATCATCATCCGCTCCGACGGCGCCGCCGGCTACAACTTCGCCTCGGTGGTCGACGATCGCGACATGCGCATCACGCACGTGATCCGCGGCGACGACCACCTCACCAACACGGCGCGCCAGGTGCTGCTGCTCCGGGCTCTGGGGGCACCCCTCCCCGTTTTCGTCCACCACTCCATGGTTCTCGGCGCCGAGGGCGGCAAGCTCAGCAAGCGGCACGGCGCCGCGTCGGTCGGGGACTTCCGCGACCTCGGCTACCTGCCGCAGGCCCTGGTCAACTACCTGGCGCTGCTCAGCTGGTCGCACGGGAAGGAGGAGGTGCTGGGCATGGACCGCCTGGTCGCCGACTTCGAGCTCGAGAGGCTCTCGCCCAGCGCCGTGCTCTTCGACCAGGCCAAGCTGGACTGGCTCGACCACGAGCACATCATGGGCCTCGCGCCGGAGGTGCACGAGGCCCTGTTCGCCGAGCGGCTCCCTGCGGACACGCCGGAGCCGGCCGCGGCGGCCCTGGCGGCCGCCTTCCAGCCGTCGCTGGTGGCCTACGGCCAGGCGCCGGCGCTGGCCGCGTCGGTGCTGGAAGCGCCGAAGCTCCCCTCCGAGCTGGAGGCGGCGCTGCCGCCTGCCGCCCCGCAGCTCACCGAGGTCCGCCGTCTGCGCTTCGAGGCGGCCGAGTGGCTTGCGCCCGCGGCCGCCCGCGAGCTTCTCGCCGCGTACCGCGCCTGGGGCAAGCAGGCCGGCATCGGCGCCCGCGACCTGCTCATGCCGCTGCGCATCGCGCTCACCGGCGCCGAGCACGGCCCGGAGCTGCCGTTCGTCCTCGCGGCCCTCTGTCGCGACGAGACGCTGCGCCGCCTCGACCCGTACGTGACGAGCCCCACCCCGACCAGCGCCGGTGATCCTGCCGGCGAGCCCACGACGACCCAGGGAGACTGACCGTGATCCGCCTGTTCAACTCACTGACCCAGCAGAAGGAGCCGTTCGAGCCTCGCGACCCTGGCATGGCGGGCATCTACTGCTGCGGCCCCACGGTCTACAACCTGGTGCATGTGGGCAACGCCCGCCCGTACGTCACCTTCGCCGTCCTGCGCTCCTGGCTGCAGCACCGCGGCCTCGACGTCACGCTCGTGACCAACATCACCGACGTGGACGACAAGATCATCACGAAGGCCAACGCGGAGGGTCGCGACCCGGCGGCGGTCGCCGAGGAGTTCACTGCCGCCTACGTGGAGGACACCGGCCGTCTCGGCATCCCCCGGCCCGACGTCGAGCCCAAGGCCACCGAGACCATCCCCGAGATCATCGACCTGGTGTGCCAGCTCGTGAGCGGCGGCCACGCCTACGAGGCCGACGGCAGCGTGTACTTCCGTGTGCGCGGCTTCGCCGACTACGGCAAGCTCAGCGGCCAGCGGGTCGACGAGCTCGAAGAGGGCGTGCGCGTCGAGACCGAGCCCGGCAAGGAAGACCCCCTGGACTTCGCCGTCTGGAAGGCCGCGAAGCCCGGCGAGCCGGCCTGGGAGAGCCCGTGGGGTCCGGGCCGGCCGGGCTGGCACATCGAGTGCTCGGCCATGGGCCTGCGCTACCTGGGGGCCGGGTTCGACGTGCACGGTGGCGGCCGCGACCTCATCTTCCCACACCACGAGAACGAGATCGCCCAGAGCGAGGCGGCTGGCCTGCCGTTCGCCAGGGTGTGGATGCACAACGGCATGATCCGCAGCGGGGGCGAGAAGATGGCCAAGAGCGTGGGCAACATCTTCCTGCTCCGCGAAGTGCTCGACCGCTACGAGCCGTCCACGCTGCTCACGTACTTCCTCACGACCCACTACCGCAGCCCGCTGGAGTTCTCCGTGGAGAAGCTGGAGGAGGCGAAGGCCGCGTACTGCCGCATCACCGATGCGCTGGCCGACTTCGAGTTCCGCATCGAGAACGCCGCGCGCGCGGCGCAGCAGGGTGAGTGGCCCGACCTGACGCTACGCGCCGAGGCCGCACGCCTGAAGTTCGGCGAGCACATGGACGACGACCTCAACACCGCCGGCGCCTGCGGCGAGCTGTTCGCGCTCATCGCCGAGGCGCGGCGCTACCTGGCGGCGGTGGACCGCGGCGAGGCGCCGCTCGACGCCGAGGCCCTCGTGGCGGTCTGCGAGGTGCTGCGTGAGTCGCTGGGCGTGCTCCTGGTGCCGCTTCCGGCGCCGCCGGTGGCCGAGACCTCGGCCGGCAACGTGGCCGGCGAGGACGCCGCGGCCTGCGCCACCGGTGTCCTCGCCCTGGCTCCGGCAGCGCGCCTCGCCGAGGAGGGGCGCTGGGCCGACGTGGAGCTGGTCTACGAGGACCGGCTCTCGTGCGGAGACGCGTCGTATGCTTGCGTGCTCCGCGACCACCTGCGAGGCGAGAAGGACTGGGCCGGTGCCGACCGCATCCGCGATGAGCTGCAGGCGGCCGGCTTCGATGTCCGCGACACGCCGCAGGGCACGCAAGTCGTGCGCCGCTGAGCGTGGCCGCGGTCAGGAGAACAGACTGAGAAAGGCGAGGGAGCCGACCATGCCTCCGCCTACGGCGCAGAAGACGGCCGCCCAGCCCAGCTTGGCGCTCTTCGTGAGCGGCGGCTCCGCGACGTCCGCCCCCGCTCCGTCGCCGCGAGGCTCTGTCTCGCGCGTTGGGCTCGCAGCGACCGCCCGATGCGTGACCAGGGCGACCAGGGCGAGGGCGACGGCGCCGATCTCCAGGGCCGAGGCGGCGCCCGCGGCAACGGCGCCCCCGCCGCCGCGCATGGCCGTGAGCGGGAGCAGCACGAGCAGGGGCGGCACGCAGACGGCCATGACGAGCAGCGAGCGCAGACGGGGGCGGCGCGCCGCAAGGACGGCGACCCCGAGCACGAGCAGCGGCGAGGCGATCGTCCACCAGAGGAGGAAGGTGATGCTCGTGGCCGCGAGCCAGTGCGGCCACTGCGTTGTCTCGGCGAGCGGCATGCGGGCAGCATACCCGGCGAACGGCGTGCGGAAGCTCCCGCCGGCGTGCGACGCGGGTCGCACAGGGGGCTGACCCGTGGAGTGGATCTACGGGCGCAACGTGGTGGAGCTGGCGCTGAGCCCCGGCGCGCGGCGCCGCGCCCACCGCGCGGCCGTCACCGCGCCGGCGCTCGCCAGGCTCCGCGGCGTGCTGCCGCGTTCCCTGCCGGTCGAGACGCTGGACACCAGGGCGCTCGATGCGCTCACCGGCAGCCGTGAGCACCAGGGAGCCGCCCTGCAGGTCGACCCGTACCCGTACGTCTCCCCCGACGACCTGCTCGGCGCCGAGCTGCTGGTCGTCCTCGACGAGGTCAGCGACCCGCGGAACCTGGGCGCCGTGGCGAGGAGCGCGCTTGCTGCCGGCGCCGCGGGGCTGATGGTGCCGCGGCACCGCTCCGCGGCCGTCACGCCTGCCGCGGTGAAGGCCTCGGCCGGCGCGCTCGAGCATCTGCGCGTGGCGCAGGTCACCAACGTGGTCGCCTTCCTCAAGGACGCCAAGGGCGCCGGCGCCTGGATCTACGGCGCAGCCGGCGAGGCTGCACTCTCTTATCTGCAGCTCGACCTCACCGGCCCCGTGGTGCTCGTGTTCGGGGCGGAGGGCCGCGGGCTGCGCCCCCTGGTGGGCCGCACCTGCGACCAGCTGGCGGCGATCCCCGTCGAGGCTCCCGTGGAGAGCCTGAACGTGAGCGTGGCCGCAGCGCTGTTCCTCTACGAGACGCGGCGGCAGCGGGAGGCGGGCCGTGGTGCGGGCGGCCGCGGCCCATGACCGCGACCCTCTACATCGTGGACGGCTACAATGTCCTGCACCACATCTTCCGTGGCGCGCCCAAAGAGGAGATCTTCGCGCGCCGCGACTGGCTGGCCGACCAGCTGGCCGGCTTCGCTGCCCTGCAGGGGGCCCGCGCCGTGCTGGTCTTCGACGGGCACGGCGCCGAGAGCACAAGCAGCGTGCCCTTCACGGGCGGGCCGCTGGAGGTCGTCTTCGCCGGCGGCAAGTTCACCGCCGACACGCTCATCGCCAGGCGCATCGCCGGGCGGCAGGCGGACCAGCGCGTGGTGGTGGTCTCCGCCGACCAGGAGGTGCAGCGCACGGCGGCGCGGGCCGGCGTGAGCCGCATGACGCCGAGGGAGCTCGCGGCCGAGTTGCGTCCGTCGCGAGAATCCCTTGCTTCTTCCCGGGAAGTCAGTACAATGCCCTCACGGCTTGAGGATAAAGTAGACCCTGAGACTTTGCGAAGGCTCAAGGAACTGCGGAACAAGCCGTCGTGACCCGGGGAGGCTTGGCCTCTTCGGGTTTTGGAGGGCAAACGCACTCGTGCAAGGCACACGCCGACGCCGGGGGGGCACGAACATGGCGCGTCAGGCCGACCACAGCCATTCTGCAGGCTCAAGTCAGAACCCTCAACCCTTCAGTGAGAGTGCCGACTTCGCGCTCGTGCAGGCGTACAGACGCGGCAATCGCGCCGCTCTGGACGCGCTCATGCTCCGGTACCATCAGTTCGTGCGCCTCAAGGCAAGCTCGTACTTCCTGGCCGGCGGTGACGCCGAGGATCTCATCCAGGAGGGCATGCTGGGGCTCTACAAGGCGGTGCGCGACTACCGTGACGACCGCCTGGCGTCGTTTCGCAGCTTCGCCGAGCTGTGCATCACGCGGCAGATCATCACCGCCATCAAGACCGCCACGCGGCAGAAGCACGTGCCGCTGAACGGCTACCTCTCCTTCAGCCAGGCGCCGGGGGACGCGTCGGAGGACGGCGACTGCTCGCTGGGCGATGTCCTGCCTGGCCCGAGCACCCACGACCCTGTCAATCAGGTGATCAGCTCCGAAGAGGTCGACAGCCTCACCGGTTGTCTCACGCGTATGCTGTCGGAGCTCGAGGGGCGCGTGCTCAGGTTCTACCTGCAGGGGCTCAGCTACGAGCGCATCGCCAACCAGCTGGGTTGCGACTGCAAGACCGTGGACAACGCCCTGCAGCGCATCAAGCGTAAGGTCGACCTCCACCTCGAGAGCAGGCGGGTGCTGGGCTGAGCGTCGCCCTGCCTGCTGCAGAAGCCTCCTGAAGGGCCCGGCGGCCGGGACCTGCTCTTCTCGCAGGGGTCCCGGCCGCCGGGCCGCGTACGGGGTCTGCCGGGGCGGTCAGAACGTCATGAGGCTCACGTCGTGCCCCTGTGCCTGCACGAGCAGCTTGAAGTCGTGCGCGTTGCTCGCCACCTCGGCGGCGTCGCTGAGCGTGATGAGCCCGTCCTCGTACAACTTGAGGAGCGCCTGGTCGAAGGTCTGCATGCCGTAGAAGTCGCCCTCTTTGATGGCATCGCCGATCAGCATGGCCTGGTCCTGGTTCAGGATGAAGTCGCGGATGCGGTTGGTGGTGACCATGACCTCCACGGCCGGCACCCGGCCGCTGCCGTCGGCGCGCGTGAGGAGCCGCTGGGAGACGATCCCCTTGAGCGTGCCGGCGAGCATGATGCGCACCTGCTTCTGCTGGTGCAGGGGGAAGAAGTCGATGATGCGGTTGATGGTCTCGGTGGCGTCGATGGTGTGCAGCGTGCTCATCACGAAGTGCCCTGTCTGGGCGGCGGTGAGGGCGGCCTGGACCGTCTCCGTATCGCGCATCTCGCCGATGAGGATGTCGTCCGGGTCCTGGCGAAGGACGTACTTGAGGGCCGAGACGTAGGAGTCGGTGTCGAGGCCGATCTCGCGCTGGTTGATGATCGACTTCTTGTCCTTGTGGAGCACCTCGATGGGGTCCTCGATGGTCACGATGTGGCGGCGCAGTGTGTTGTTGATGTGGTCGATCATCGCCGCCAGGGTGGTCGTCTTGCCCGAGCCGGTTGTGCCGGTCACAAGCACCAGGCCGCGGGGCTCGAGGGCCATGCGCTTCAGGATGTCCGGCAGGTGCAGATCGTCGAACGTCGGGATCTTCGTCGTCACCTGGCGCATGGCGATGCTGATGCTGCCGCGCTGGCGGAACACGTTGACGCGGAAGCGCCCCAGGTTGGGGGCAGAGTAGGCGAAGTCGATCTCGTTGTGCTCGCTGAAGCGGCGGATCTGCTTGTCGGTCATGATGGACGCCGCCACGTCCTTGGTGTCTTCGGGAGTGAGGGGGGGGTCGTCCAGCAGGGTGAGCTCGCCGTCGACTCGTATGACCGGCGGGCTGCCCGCTTTGATGTGCAGGTCCGACGCGTTGTGCGTCATCATCTCGGTCAGAAGCTCGTCGATCGGTCTCACGTGATCACCCTGAGGCTCGGTTGTGGGGGACACTCACTGTTTCGGCAGGTGGCGGGAAAACCATAGCCTTGAGCTCAGAAGCGGCCGCCGATCCAGGCATCCCGGCCCGTCCACGTGCCGTAGCGCACCACGTCGCCGGTGTGCGGCGCTTCGATGCATGTGGAGCCGCCGACGAAGATCGCCACGTGGTGGCTGAAGCTGGCGTTCCCGAAGAAGATGAGGTCGCCGGGGCGCAGGTCGCTGAGGGGCACGGGGACGCTGGCACGCTGCTGGTCTGTGGCGCCGTGCCACATCTTGATGCCGAGCTGCGCGTAGCAGTACATGGTGAGGCCGGAGCAGTCGAAGCCGCTTGGGCCGGCGCCGCCCCACACGTAGGGCACGCCGAAGTAGCGCTGTGCGATGGCGATGATCTCCGGGTGGCCGGGGCTGTTGGGGTCCACGTCGGGGATGGGGCCGTTGTAGCCCATGAGGGCCAGCTTGGCGCGCAGCGCCTCCTTGGCTTGCAGCTTCTTGATCTCCTTCTTCAGGCCCGCGGTCAGGTGCTCGAGATCCGCCTGCAGCCCGACGAGGCGCGCCTTCTCCGCGGCACGGCGCTTGACCAGCGCGTCGGCGTGCCGCTGGTCGGCCTTGAGCTTGACGCGCCGGTTCCTGATGTCGCGTTTGTAGCGCTCGATGGAGTGGACGGTGTCGACGTCGCTGTTGCCGATGCGGCTCATCATGTCCATCTGGGTGACCAGTTCATCGAAGCTCGTGGCGCGGAAGATCCAGTCGATGACGCCGGCGTCACGCGACTTGTAGATGTTGACGGCGCGCTGCTCGAGCTGACGGTTCGCGCGCCGGTAGTTGCGGCGCGCCACGTCCAGCTGGTGGGCGTTCTGCTTGATCTTCTCCTGTACGGTGGCCAGCTGCGAGGTCGCCTGGTTGAGGCGTTCGTTGGCGGTCTCGGTCTGCATGTACACGGTCTCCAGATGGGCCTGGACGGCCTTGAGACGAGCCTTCTTGCGCGTGACGGGCGACGCCGAGGCGGATGTGGTCAGGAGCAGGGCGGCGATGAAGGCGCCGGCGACGAGTGCGAGCACGAGGCGTCGGCGCGAGGTACGGGGGGTCACGCTGTAGGTTCCTTTCGGGCGCAGCCGTCCGGCGGCCACGAGCTGAGTGGTCGTCTGCAAGGGTACGGACAGTATTCGACCCCGGACGGCGTTCCCCTACGGGAGCGCCGTCCGGGGTCGACGGAGCTTCTAGAAACGGCCCCCGATCCAAGCGCCGCTGATGGAGCCGTAGCTGACCACGGCGCCGGTGTGCGGGGCGTGGATCATGCTGCCACCACCAGCGTAGATGCCCACGTGGTAGCTGTAGGAGGCACTGCCGAAGAAGACGAGGTCGCCCGGCTGCAGCGCGCTGATGGGGACGGGGGTGCTGGCACGCTGCTGGTCGGTGGCGCCGTGGGACAGGCCGATGCCGAGCTGTGCGTACACGTACATGGTGAGGCCGGAGCAGTCGAAGCCGCTCGGGCTGGCGCCGGCCCACACGTAAGGCACGCCGAGGTACCGCTGGGCGATGGCCACGGCGGCGGAGCGGCCTGAGCCACCCGGATCGGGCACGGAGCCGCCGGCCCCGGTTCCGCCGGACGACGTGGAGGAGCCGGCGGCCGCCTGCGCCTGCGCGGCAGCCTGAGCCGCGGCTCTCGCCGCCGCCGCGGCCTGCTGCTGCAGGCGCTGGATGTCGTTCTTCAGGCCGGCCGTCATCTGCTCGAGCTGGCCCTGGATCGCGAGGACCTCGTTCTTCTGCTCGGCGCGCTCCTTGACCAGCTTCGTGGCGGCCTTCTTGTCGGCCTGCAGCTTGACCTTGCGGTCCTTGATGTCGCGCTTGTACGCAGAGATGGACTTGACGGTGTCGACGTCGCTGTTGCCGAGCCGGTCCATCATGTCGATCTGCGTGACCAGCTCGTCGAAGCTGCTGGAGGCGAAGAGTACGTCGACGATACCGACGTCACGGGTCTTGTAGATGCTCTCGGCGCGCGACTGCAGCTGCCTGTTGGCGACGTCCAGGTTGTACTGCGCGACCTTGAGCAGGTGCTGGTTCTGCTTGATCTGGTTCTGGACGGTGTGCAGCTGGCCGCTGGCCTGGTTGTACTTCTCCACCGCCATGTCGGCCTTGTGGTAGACGTCCTGCAGCTTGGCCTGCAGGGCGCGCAGCTTGGCCTTCTTCTGCGCGATGGGGGAGGCCGAAGCCTGGGGTGCGAGAGCGGCGACGAGGAGGACTGCGGAGAGGAGGATGAGAATCAGTACGTGTCGTCGTCTACCGTTCACCCATCGCCTCCTTCAGCAGTGTCGCGGGGGCTGACACGCTTGCTTGAGGTGAAGCCTCCAGACTCGAGGGGAAACCCTATCATCCCGTCTCCCGACTGACAACCAGGGCTCGTCACTTTTTCGCGCTCATGAGGCTATCTTCCTCCCTCGCCGCCGGCGCCCGCGCCGTGCGCCTGGCCCGGCGGGGTGGGCCGCGGCCACATGCGCTTGAGGGCCGCGATGAACGCCTTGTTGCGCTCGTCCTTGCGCCACTTGCGCACGATCACCATGCCCCAGCTGTGGAAGAGCAGCTGCTTGGTGAACTGGAACGTGAACACGTACTTGAGCCAGGTGCGCAGCGAGTAGAACCGGGCGTAGCCGCGCAGGGTCTCGATCTGCAGCTCGTAGGGCGTCATGCGGCGCGGCTCGAAGACCACGTGGTGCGCGTCGTAGAGCTCCCAGCGCTTGTCGAAGATGCGCCCCTCGGCGTCCATCTCCTTGAACTGCTGCGTGCCGGGGAGCGGCGTGAGGATGTTGAGCATGACGGTATCGATCTCGTTCTCGATCGCGAAGGTGACGGTGTCGCGCACCGTCTGCACATCGTCCGTGTCGGCGCCCAGCACGAACATGCCGTGCGCCTTGATGCCGTACTCGTGCAGGACGCGGATCGCCTTGCGGATGTCGTCGACCGTCTGCGCCTTCTCGAAATTGTCCAGGGTCTCCTGGTTGACCGATTCGAGGCCCAGGTAGACGAGGTGGCAACCGGAGCGCCGCATGAGGTCCATGAGCTCGGGGTCGCGCACCACATCGGTGCGCACCTGCGCCGACCACGGCACCGCGAGACCCTCGTCGATCATCATCTGGAGCAGCCGCTTGAGGCGCTTCTTGTTGGCGGCGAAGTTGTCGTCGTAGAAGAAGATGAGCTGCGGGCGCTTGTCCTTGAGCTCGGCGACCACGTTCTCGGCGCTGCGGAAGCGGTACTTCTTGCCGAACATGGCCGTGACCGAGCAGAAGGTGCAGTCGAACGGACAGCCCCAGCTTGTCATGATGGGTTTGGTCGTCAGCTTCTCGCTGCCGACCAGAAGGCGCAGGTCGGGGAACGGCAGCTCGTCGAGGTCGGCCAGCGGCGGTCGTGGAGCGTTGTGGACCGCTGCGCCGTCGCGCGTGAACGAGAGGCCGGCGATGCTGTCGAGCGCGCGTTCGCCGCAGATGGCATCGACAAGCTCGAGCATGAGCTGCTCGCCGCCCTCGCCGCGTGCAACGTAGTCCACATGCCCCAGGGCCTCGTCGGCCATGAACGTCACGTGGGAGCCGCCGATGATCACGGGGATGCCGCGCGCCCGCAGGTCGTCGGCGAACGCGTACGCGGTGGTCGCCGTGGAGGTGGTGCTCGACAGGCCCACGAGGTCGGCGGTGTAGACATCGTCCCAATCGATCGGAGCCATGGTTGGGTTGTACACGAGCACGTCGTGGCCGTGGGACTTGAGGGCGGCCGCGATGATGGGGAGTCCGAGGCGCGGGAGCAGCACCTTGGCCCACACGTGCTCGCCCGGGGGCTCTGGCTCGATGAGGCGGATCTTCATGGTCCTCCTTGGACCGCACCCGCGAGCGTGCTGCTGGTCAGCGTTCGGGGTGAGGGGGTGTGGGCGCGCGACCCCGAATGGTAGCCGCTCGCGAGCGCGAAGGGAAGCCGACGGGCGCCGCGGGCTCAGAAGATGGCGGTGTAGGCCAGGTAGATGCCGGCCGCCACGAGGCCCGCCGCCGGCAGGGTGAGCACCCAGGCGAGCATGATGTTGCCGGCTACACCCCAGCGCACGGCGGAGAGGCGCTTGGTCGCGCCTACGCCCATGATCGCTGCCGTGATGGTGTGCGTGGTGGATACGGGGAAGCCGAAGTGCGTGGCGATCTGGATGACGCTTGCGGCGGCCGTCTCGGCGGCGAACCCGTGGATCGGATCGAGCTTGATGACCTTCGACCCCAGCGTGTGGATGATGCGCCAACCGCCCGAGTAGGTGCCGAGCGCCATGGCCACGGCGCACACGATCTTGACCCACAGCGGGATGTAGAACGTGTCGATCGTGCCGCTGGCGAAGAGCGCGAGGGCGATGATGCCCATGGTCTTCTGGGCGTCGTTGGCGCCGTGCGAGAACGCCATGAAGCCGGCGGAGATGGGCTGCAGCCGCCGGAACCACTTGTTGACCGGGCCCTGCTGGCGCTTGCGCACGAGCCAGATGAGCCCGGTCATGAGCAGGAACGCGAACAGGAAGCCGATGACCGGGGAGCCGATCATCGGGAGGATGATCTTGCGCACGACGCCGCCCCAGAGCACGCCGCTCACACCTGCCGCGGCGATCATGGCGCCGATGATGCCGCCGAAGAGCGCCTGGGACGAGCTGGACGGGAGTCCGAAATACCAGGTGATGAAGTTCCAGGTGATCGCGCCGACGAGCGCGGAGAGCACCAGCGGGAGCGTGACGAGATCGGTGTTGACGAGGCCCTCGCCGACGGTCTTGGCCACGCTCGTCGACACCAGGGCGCCGAGGAGGTTGAGCCCGGCCGCCATGAGCACGGCGAGGCGCGGCGACAGAGCCCGCGTCGACACCGACGTGGCGATGGCGTTGGCGGTGTCGTGGAATCCGTTGGTGTAGTCGAAGACCAGGCCCAGGATGACGATGGCGATGAGGAGGGCCACGGCTGGGGCTCAGGTCAGTTGTGTTTGAGGACGATGCTCTCGATGACGTTGGCCACGTGCTCGCACTCGTCGATCGCGCTTTCGAGGGTCTCGTAGATGTCTTTCCACTTGATGATGTCGGTGCACTTGGTGTCGCCCTCGAACAGGCTGGCGATGGCCTGCCGCTCGATGCGGTCGCCGTCGTTCTCGAGGCTGTTGACGGCGATGACCTTCTCGTCCAGGCCCTTCGGCTTGGCGAGGGAATCCATGCACTCGCGCAGGATCGGAGTGGCCTTGGCGATGACGGCGGCCTGCTGCCGGGCGAAGTCGGTGATGTCGCCGACACGGTAGATGAGGACGAGCCCGACCGCCTCCTCGATGTTGTCGAGCACCTCGTCGGCCGTAGCGACGAGGTCGTAGATGTCCTCGCGATCGATGGGGGTGATGAACGACTTGTTCAGACGGCGCACGATGTCGTGCACGATCTTGTCGCCCACGTGCTCGTGTTCGAGGATCGCCGCGGCCACGTGCTCCCGGTCCCCGTCGCTCATGAACTTGACCAGCAACTGCGCGGCGGCGTCGAGGTTGGCGGCCAGCTCCGAGAACAGACGGAAGTAGTCCTGCTCCTTGGGGACCAGGCTGAGTTTCACGACGGGCTCCTTTCCCTGCGCAGGGCAGCCTCCGTGCCGTGCCCCGTGCCGCGCGTAATGCTATCCCTTTTGCAAAGGTGCGCAACCGATCGGGGACCCACCCGCGCGGGCCCTGCGGGTCAGGCGCGCGTGCACGCCCGGGCGGCGCCGGGTCGCCGTCCGGACGGTGCGGGAACGAGCGGCTCGCTTGCGCGACTCTGAGCGATTCCGGTAGCCTGCGTTCGAAACAGGCGCGCGCCGGCGGAGGGCCGCGCGTGCGTGTCCCGAACCCCGGCCGACGCTGCTTCTGACGGCGGGTCCGGGGAGCTCGGAGCCGTGCGGAGCCGACGTTCGAAGGAGGACCCCGTGTCTGACCTGTACGACCAGATGAAGCAGTCCGTCATCGACGGCGAGGTCGAGGACGCCGAGCGTCTCGCCCAGGAGGGCCTCGACGCCGGCCTCGCCCCCGGCGACATCCTCGACCTCGGGTTCGTC
>Ga0172371_10003472_pt1 | contig 24384 bp, 17 predicted proteins | sample Lak12m_FD_114543 | JGI IMG/M metagenome (GOLD analysis project Ga0172371, IMG submission 114543) | Freshwater microbial communities from Kabuno Bay, South-Kivu, Congo - kab_022012_12m | ecosystem: Environmental > Aquatic > Freshwater > Lake | place: Democratic Republic of the Congo: South-Kivu... | reverse complement strand
GATTTTGTTCACTCCTTCGCCTTGCGGCGTGTTGGGGCAGCGGTCCTTGCCGTTGGGCACGCCGTCCTTGTCGTCGTCTTCTTCGGTCTTGTCTTTTTTGATGCAGGCGCCGGACGGAGCCAGACAATCGGGATCGCACTCGCAGCCCATCAATTCGCTTTGATTGTCGTCGCCGGACTCGTTCCACCAATCGGTCGAAGAATTGTTGTTGCTGTTTCCGGCGCTGCATTTTTGCGCGTCAAGTTCTTCCTGAGAGAAAAAACTTCTCCAACGGCCGCCGCTTTCTTCGCAGCGTTTTTTCTTGCCGTTGTCTTTGTCCATGCAAACTCCTTCGTCGTTAAGGCAGGTGCCTTTTTTGCAGGCGCAGCCGTAGACAGAAGAATCTTCATTATCGTTGGAATCGGATTCCTCATCGCATTGCAAGTCGTCATTGTCGCACATTTGTTTGTCGGCAAGACATTGGTTGGCGAACAGGCGGTAATTGCCGCCGTTATCTTCGCAGGCGTTTTTTTCTTCGCTTACGCATTCGCTGTTAATCCATTCACCGTTTATAGCCAGGCAATTTTCTTTTTCCTTATTGAGGGATTCGGCCAGCGATTCATTGAGAATGAGAAGCATGAGCACCAGCGTGAGCAGCTGCTTGGTTTCGGGATCGTCGGCATCAAGCGCCGTGTCTTGAGTTTCACTTGAAGTGTCGGCGGCCGGAGATTCGGTTTCGGTCGAACCCGACTCGGTCCCGGTTTGAGTGTCCTCATCATTCGCGGGCTGCTCGGCTTGATAGGCGGCTTCCCGCTCGGTCCAATATTGGCTCCACGGGTCGGCAGCTTGATCCGCGTTCTGATCTTCAGCGCTGGCTTCGGGCAGGAACACGGAGCGCTGCGCTCCGATGAAATTGGCAAGAACGGAAAGCAAGTTCCGATCGTCTTTGATGGAAATTTTCAGGTTGCTTTCTATGAGATTTTTAATGATCGAGAGCATCAGCTTGTTGTTTTCGCCGATGGAGTTTATATATTTCTCGACGTCGCGGACGCGCTCGGCGCTTTTGGGATCGATGGTTTTCCCCGAAGAAAAGAGAATAGCACGCAGCGGTATTGAAGTGTTCGAGTTGAGGATCCGCGGCGGATAGACGATTAGATAGTCGCGGTCTTGGCCGGGGATTCCCTGTGGATTGGCGCTTGTAAGGGGAACCCGTACCGGTTTTCCAAGAAAGCTTTTAAGGTCGATCATCCGCAAATTTTTTAGCGTGCCGGCGCGGTATTGAAAATTGTTCTCCGCGCCGCGGTCGAAGATCTCGGCGTGAGCGATGCCGGCCGTAAGCGGCAAGTCGTAAGCCGTAAGCCGGGAGGAAAAATATGGAGACACCATTAAACTGCTGATTCCCAGTAACAGAAATTTGGCGGAAAAAGCAATAGCCAAAGCACTTCCCGTGAGGAAGCGGTATTTTTTGTTTTTTGTTTTAATCATTTGGTTTTAATATGGGTAATGGCAAAAGTTTTAATTAGTTTATAATGATTTATTATGCAAGTCAAAAGTTTAACCAATTTATTTTTATTGGTTTTTGCCGCCGGCGCGGTGTGGCTCCTTTTCTCTCAAACCAATGTGCCAAACATCGGTTTGAAAGAAAGCTTTGATGAAGGAGTCCGAAACGTGAAAAGGATTATTCAGGAAAAGCCGCTGGAAACCGAAATGTCGGAAGCGGAAAAGGAAAGACTGAGCAAGAAACTGGCAGGTGGAAGAGGCGTCGCGCGTCTTTTCTGCGGAAGTGCTCATTTTCCTTTTATTCCCGGAGCCAACTGGAGCTATCGGACATCCGACGGCGATGTGGTTAAAATCGGAATACCCGGGCAGGAAGATCAAAAACGTTTTCTGGACGGACGTCTCATGAGCCGGGAAAAATGGACCAACCGGACAATCGCGGTTTGCCAGGGAGGGAGAATCCGTCTTACCGACTTTAATTTTCTTCTGATTTTTGAGCGGGATCGCACTGTGACAACGCCTTGTTCTGAAGGTCAATACGGGTTTTCCCTTCCCGCCGACGATTTTCTGGCGCGGGACAACGCTTGGTCGGAAAAAGGATGTCTGGTCCACACTGTTTTGGATGAAAACTATCAGGAAAAGCAAAGCGAAACAAGAGAGGATTTAGAAGTGAGAGGCCGGGTGCTGGGAAGGGAAAATGTTGCCGTTCCAGCGGGAAATTTTGAAGCCGTGAAAGTGGAACTCAATTTGTCGGGAAGACAAGAGGTCTCCGGAGGAGCCAAACGGATTGATTCGACGGTGGACGTTTGGGCGGCGCCGGGAGTGGGAATCGTTAAAGCCAGCTACGTGGACAAGGACGGCGGCAGACCGCCGGTGATCCAAGAGCTCGCGGGATTTCAAATACCGACCGAAGGAAACAGCAAGACGAAAAATTAAAACTAGCCGATTCGCTGTCGCTTTGCTATGGAGTATTATGATATTTAAATGGAGTCAAAAAACGCGAAAATATAGCTCGAAACAATAACTGGTAATAAAATAATTTTAAAATAAATTAATTTATTAGTTCAAAAACAAAATGGAAAATGAGAGTCTTTCGCCCAAAAGCGATGATTTTACTTCCAAAAAAAGGATAACTATTAAGATAAAAATCATATGAATTCTAACGAATTTCCAATAAACACCACCGAAGCGGATAAAGCGGATAAAAACGAAAAAATTACTTCAATCACCAGAGTTTTAGGCAGGAAGCATGAAGATATCGATGAAGTAGACAGAAAAGAAATTTTTGATATTCTCGCAAGAAGATTCAAGAATCAAGAAAGCTTTAAAAAGGAGTTGGAGGGGCAATTCGGTGACAGGGAAAATATGCCCGACTTTATGAAGATTATTTATGAAGAGCGAAAAAAAACTCCTGAGGAGCTGGAGATAATTAAGCTGGCCAACGAGGAAACAAATATATTAAGAAAAAGATTCGGCCTACCGGATTTAAATATTCCTTTGGAAAACATTTATATAATTCCCCGTGAAGTTCCGTGGCCCGACAGGATAGATTGCGATAATTTTTACGCTCAACTGGGTCAGCACATTGTTATTAGAGATTCGGAATCAGAGCAATTGCGGAGTTCAAAACTGGTTTTTTCCGAAAAGTTGCTGCATGAAATGATCCACTTTAAATCATACAATTCCGTGAAGACTCTTGAAAACTATCCCGCATTTGGAAGTTATCGAATCGGTCTCAATACCTACACCAGGGCAGACGCTGCCGATTCATATTTCAACCATTTAAACGATGCGGTGGTTGAGGAACTGACTATCCAGATCATGGAGAAATTAATGGCGCAGCCTGCTTTTAAAAGCGAAGTGGAAAAGACAAATGAACTAAAAAACCAATTTGCCAGAAGCCGTTCCGTTGAAGACGATCCAATAATAAGGGGTGAAGAGTTTTATATTACTACCGGCCCAAATGATTTAGTGGTCTCGGCCAGTTTTGCTAAAGATGAAGAGAGAAAGATATTATACCGATTGATCGATAAAATTCATCAGAAAAGTCCCGAAAAAAGCAAAGAAGAAATTTTTAATACTTTCGTTGAAGCTGTAATGACAGGCAGAATAGTGAATCTTGGCAAAATGATTGACAGATCCTTTGGCAATGGGACTTTTGGTAATATCGCGGCAAGTGGCAATGACGTAAATAATCTAGAAAAGTATGTTGATAATCTAAAATAATTTTTGTTTTAGAATGGAAAATACAAATATTGCGTATCGGATAAAAAAGATCATTCTGGCCGTTTTAGCCATAATTGTCAGCATCGAACTTTTTTGGATAGCGTATTTACTGTTCGATTTGTACACTGGCCAAAAATATTTGGTACCTGCCAACGAAAGCCGGCTGGAAGAAAGCAGTATCAACACTTCTTCGACTGTTCGTCTTCAGGCTAAAAACCCGCCAAAGACACTAGGCGCCTTCGTCCAAGATGGATTGAATTATGTCTATTACGGATTGGCAGGTATGACTCCCGAAGAGGTTTCGCAAACAGCGAGTAAACTCAGGGATCGATTAAAATCTGCCGGTCAGAAAGGAGTCATAGTAAAGGAAAGCAACGTAAGAGTTAGCGCTGAAGATATTGCGGCTAATCGCGAACCGGGAAGCAAACCCGTTGAATTTAAAAAGGCTAATGGAACAATAGAGCCCATTAACGAGTCTCTGGCTAATGAATTGGATGATACAGCTCAAGCGGTAAAATGGCCTGTAAGAACTGCAGCTAAAGCTCAGGCTGACAGTGCCACCGCTTGGAAGATCGGTACTGAAATGGACAGGGTGATGGGCAGCCCCTTTGCCGCTGATGGAGTAACACCTATTAGAGGCTATAGCGGATCCTTTGCCGAGGAACTGATCGCGAAGAAAGACGTTGCTATCGAGCGATGGAATTCCAATAGCAAGCAATGGGAAAAGGTGGAAATGTCGCTGGAGGCCAGGGGTAAATTTGGAGCTGCTCCCGGAGACATGGATATGCGGGCTACTCCTTTAGCCCAACGAAGCCATGGGTTAACCGAGGGACAATTTTTGAACAAAAAGACGGGTGAAATGTTCGATGGTTACAAAATTTCAGATGAACAATTCCAAGAAATTATGAAAATCCCGGAGGTAACCAAATATTTCGGAAAGGGGTTAGATGAGGTTTCGGGAGTTCTGCCCGCTTACAGCAAAGTTGGCAATATGGAACCTGGTTATTGGAGACTTACTGATCCCAGCACTGGGCTAAAAACCGTGGTGCTCGATCCTTTTGCTGATATAAACCCTTCCCGAATTGTTTTTTCCGGCACAACCAGCAGGGAAGGATTTCTAGTGCCAAACAAAGAAGGACTTTCTGGTGACAGTAAAATAGGGAAATTTAATCGCTATACAGAAATCGGAGAGGCGGCTAAAGGAACCACTTATTACGAAAACGGAATCCCCATGTCCTATGCCGAACTCTATAACACAAGGACTCAAGAGTATATCAAAAGTTATTTCGAAAGCATTAAATATGACCCGGCTAAAATTGGCCAAGTAATGGACCAATACGCTGAAATCGCGAATAACCCGAAGTTTACCAAAGAATTTCGCGATTTCATCAAGAATTCAGTTCTTAATCCTCAACGGGAATCCTTTGCGCAATCGGGAGTGAAATTTGCCGAATGGCTGAACGAGAAGTATCCTCAAATAAACAGTAGTACGGGAAATTTAGATTATTACCTTACAGGGTCTCTTGGTACCATGCTTTTGTCAAAAGCGGAAGGGACAATAAAATTTTTGGATCCGGCGAGTCTCCCGGGTATGAAGATTTTGAGAGAGGTGCAACCAACTCCGGCCGCTAGAGATATTTTAAAGGAATTTGCCCGACAGATTGGAGACTTGGATTATGTTTCTGTCGGAAGGGACCTTGCAATGGGACCACGATTTACCGGAGTACGCTTTAAGGACGTTCCCCAAGAAGCAATGGACTTATTTAAAAAAACCGAAGGAACGGTTCTAGCCAGAGCAGAAGATCTCGGATTATACGATACATTCGGAGCGAAGAACGCGGTCCAAATCACTATCGGAGGGAAAAATTATTTTGTAACCGCTCCTTCCGATATGTTGTCCTATAAAACATTGACCTTGTTTAATAAATATAAAAGTTCTGGCGACTTCTCAAAAATTTATAAAGCGGCTAGAAAGCTGGGATACAGCGATGAGGAGCTTACGCAAAACACTAGAAATATTATAAATGGATATTTGAATAAATGGGGAGAAATAGGAAAAACGGTTTTTGGGAAAAATATTGACAAAATAATGGCTGACAAAACAGCATCCCCGGAGTTACAGAATTGGGCCATGCGGTTTAGGGACGAATTCAAGTTTCCTAAGGGGAATGGCGGCAAAAACATCCCTGAAATACCGGGAAAAGAATTAGTCTCAATAATAATACTTTCAGGCATGGATCCTACGGCAAAAGAACAGCCTGCAGAGAGCGGAACTAATGTTACGAAAACAGACACACGACCTACTCCTTCAGAGACTTTCAAAGCTTCCGGATCGTCTCCCGCCTCGGCAAGTCCCCGCTTCCCGTCTGGAAGTTGGGCTGGTTACTTTCACGAATGGGGCGATTATTTAGCTGAACAATTAGTGGATACTGCCAATTACGCCCCTCTACTAACCAGTCCTTACTTTGTGAAGTATCTGCCTATGAATTCAGCGGCATCAGGATATCTTACGGCAGCCGGCGGAACGCCGGCGCTTGCGGGTGCGGGAGTTATAGCGTGGGCGAGTCTTTACAAACATTTTCGCGATCATCCTGACGATCTCCGCCAACTCCCGAGTTGGTTAGGCGATGATGCTTGGGGGATTGTAAATAGCTTAAAGGGCTGGGCGACTGACCCACAAGCCAGCAAAAAACCCGGGCCGGAAGCAATTGCTCCAGCCACATGGCAACTGGCTCCCGAATATGCCGAAACTGTTGGATCGGGAACTGTTCCAAAGACTTCCACGTCGGGAATCGGACCAGTGGCTCAGACCGGACCCGGAACCGGCTCCATGCCGGGGCAGGAAACCACTATGAAATACGGATCAAGAGAACCTTCCACAACTGGCGGCAGCCCGGGACGAGCGCCTTCGCTGCCTGGTGGAATACCATCCTTATTCGCTCCGTCCGAATCCGTCCCGACTGTTCCCTCCCCCGCTTCGCCCACTCCGACTTCCACTCCTCCAGCGCCCGGTGACGCGCCTTTGCCAAGCGAAAAAACGCCCGTTGCGTCCGGCGTCGCGGCTGGTCCGTCCGCCCAAACCAAACCGGGAACACCGAATGCCGGGAGTAATGGCTCTTCCGGACTCGCTCCCAACCCCGGCGGACCCGACGAAAAAGACGAATCAATTGATCTGTTCCCGCCACCGCCAGCCGCGGCCGCTCCTCCAACCACTACAACTGCCCCAGTTCAAACTGGGCCAACCGTACGCGAGAAAAAAGATCCGGCCACTGGAAATATAACACTAGACAAACCTTCAAAATTAACTCCAAAAGAAAAAGAGAAAGCACAAAGAGTGTCCCTTAAAAAACCTAATCCTGATGAAGAAACAGAAGTAGAAATGGATTTTATACAAAAAAAGCCGGAATATTTTCCAGATCCACAGGGAAGTGAATTAACAGGCTCCCAAAGATCATTGCCAGAAAAACCAGCAGAGTATACTGGCAATTTACAACAATTTAGTTTTCCTGACATAGAAAAAGCGTTCGAGAATATTTATAAGAAGGTATATAATTATTTTCACCCTACGTCTGATCAAGAGAAGCCGCAAGTGCCAGAAGGAACTGATTACAACAAAGCACTACAAAACTACAAAGACGCGGAAGGGACATGGAAAGAAGCAAACAATGAATACTTTAATAAGGGAAGTATTAGTGAAAAGGAATACGCTGAGGCGGGAAAAAAATTTAAAGAAGCAGCTGATGAATATCGTAAAGCCAGCCAAGAATACGACGCCAACACAAAAGTAACCGATGCTTATAATGACGGGAAATTAAGTGCTGAACAGGCTATAGCTTTGCAGGATCTAATTGAGAAAGGCCAGCTGGCTCCAGACAAGGTGAACGACGCGATTGTCGCCTCAATTGCCGCTCAGAATTCAGCAAGAAAATTTTTAAGTACTGGGGATAGGAGCGAAGGCGATTTGGTAAAAACTCCTACAGAATCTGTCGGTTCTCAAGCGGTTGATAGTTTCTGGGACAAGTATATGGAAGAATATTGGAAAGGATTGGGTCCAGAATATGAAAATATTAGACCGAAAGAAAGCCCTTTCCCTGACGATAATATCATCAAAAGTCCTCCTATAAAAGATAATCGCGATTTACTGAGGCTCCCGTCGATTCCTGAGAATCTCTACGAAAAACCACCTGCTGGCAATCAACAGCCGCAGCCGCAAGAGACTTATGGCGAACAACAACCAAAGAAGAGAGATGATAAGCCCACAGAACCTCCCGGAAAAGATGCTAAAAGCATTGCTGATGACAGGTGTCCGGAATGTCCGCAAACGGAACAGGAAATTGAAGATGGCAAGCCGGCATCTACGGTTCTCAAAAGCTGTACGTCGAATTGCATATCCGCGTGCGAGGAAACGGACCCCGATTTATGTTTAAAGAAATGTTGCAAGGAGTGTTGTCAAACTAACCAACAATCGGAGCGGCAACAACAAAACACAGACTAATTCCCCATTTTTTCTTTTCTCCACTTTTTTATCTTCCCGTGATCTCCTGAAAGCAGTATTCTTGGCACTTTCCAGCCGCGGAAAATTTCGGGGCGGGTGTATTGGGGATACTCAACCGCTTCGGTTTCGTGAGACTCTTCCACTAGAGACATCGCGTTTCCCACTACGCCGGGCGTGAGCCGGGCAACGGAATCGATAATCACCGCCGCGCCCAATTCGCCGCCGCTCAAAACGTAGGGCCCGAGGGAAATTTCCTCGTCGGCAACATATTTTACCACTCGTTCATCCACGCCTTCGTAGCGTCCGCAAATCAAAACAATTTGTTTATATTTTTTCGCGAGCTCGCGGGCTTTTTTCTGATCGTAGGGTTTGCCCTTGGCGCTAAGCAGAATAATTTTTATATCTTTTCGCTTGTTGGGACTTTTTCTAACAATCGCCTCGACATTTTTATAAATCGGTTCCACTTTCATTACCATACCCGCTCCGCCGCCGTAAGGAATATCGTCGGTGGTGCGGTGCCTATCTTCTGTGTATTCGCGCAAATCGTGAATTTTGACCGAAACTAATTTTTTATTTACAGCTCTTTTAATTTGAGCCTCGGCGAAATAGGAATCGAGAATGTGGGGGAAGATGGTAATGATGTCGAATTGCATAACAAACAACGATCAATAAAACTTATCAATTTTCAATCAATTAACAATGAGCGATTTTCAATGAAATTTTCAATGCTCAATGTTCAAAAATTTAATTTATTGATTATTGAATGAAAATTGTGAATTGATAAGTATTAAAAATTATCACCCATTGTCTCTCTTAATTCTTAATTTTCATAAATATAGTTTAAACTTACTATAAATTAAATAATTTGCCCAACCCCGAATGTCCCCATCAGACCCTTTGGTAGAAGTGTTAACTATAATCGGGACGATTTTAAAGTATGCCTGGTGGATTATTCTTCCGGTAGGCCTTTATTCTATTTTCAAACCTCTCTGGCAAAGCTACTCCGCAAACCTCCTCTATTTCGGCGAGGAAATAAAACTGACTCTCCTTAAAATCAAAATTTCTAAAGATATGATTGCCAACCCTAAAGCGATGGAAAATGTTATCGCCGGATTGCTCGGTTCGGGGAGAACCATCACTTTTTACAAGAACTTGATGACCGGCGCGATCAACGACTTTTTTTCTTTGGAGATTGTCGGACAGGAGGGCGACGTCAGTTTTTACGTGCTGACTCCGGAGCGCTCGATCCGTTTGGTGGAAAAACTTTTTTATGCCAATTTTCCCGACGTCGAGATCGCCGTCGGGGTGGAAGATTATTTCAAAAAAATTCCCGTCACTGTGCCGGATGAAAATTGGAACATGTGGGGGGCCAAAATGATCTTGGCCGAAGACGATTCCCGCCCCATCGCGACATATCCGATGTTTGAAGACAAGATATCGGGCGAAATAATGGATCCCCTCGCCACCGTTTTTGAAGCCATGGGAACGCTCGGTCCGGGAGAACATCTAATTTACCAAATTCAAATCGGCCAACCCGATTCCGACTGGAGAAAAAAAGGACAGAAAGTGATAGACGATGTTCTGAAAAAATATAACATGAGTTCTTCGGCGGAATATAGCGAGGGAACCATGATGAAGGTTTTGCCCTATCACGAGTTGGAATTAGTGAAGGCCATTCACTCAAAACAAGGGAAGCCGGCTGTTTCAACGCAGATCATGATGGTCTACATCGCGAGAAAAGAAGTTTTCAACGGGATTATGGCCTCGACGATATCGGGAGCTCTGCGTTATTCCGAGTCGTTGTTAAATACATTGATTACCGATAAATATTATACGACTTCCACCTATTTTCTTTTGGGAAAACGGAGGGGTTATTTCCGCAGGAGACGCTTGCTGAAACTTATGCAGGACAGGGACATGCAGGGGACCTTAAACACTATGAACGTGGAAGAGATCGCCACCTTGTTCCATTTCCCGACTCCGATGACCAAGGTGCCGTCTATCCCTCATTTGGAGAGCAAACGCGCTCCCGCTCCGCCGAATCTGCCGGTGGGGGAATGACCTTCCATACATCAATTTACAATATTCATCAATTATCAATTTTCATTTAATTAACAATTCTCAAGGTTAAATTTTCAAAATTTATTCCTAAGAGAGTTGGTTATTTTTTGGAAAATCAAAACTAGTTCATGGCTTTCTTCTGAAAACAACTTGGCATCTTTAGAATTCTCTAAGCTGCTCTTTGCCAATATTCTCAGCCAAAATTGTGTTTCTTTAGCCTCTTTTTTGCAGATAAATATCTTATTTCTAAAATCTTTTTTGGAACTGGCATTATTTGCTTCTGCATAATTAGCTCCTATGCTGGTGGCTGAACGCAACAATTGTTTAACCAAGCTAGCGGTTAAATGGTTTATTTTGACTTGTTTGCATAGTTCTAAAACGTCTTCTCCGAATTTAGCTGTTCTCTCTTCGAGGTCATATACTCTTGAAAATTTTTTCATTGGAAATTGAATGAAAATTGATGATTATTGATAAGTATTGAAAATTATTACGGTCCAGTCTGGAGGTATTCCAAATTCTCTGTCAGTCTATCCTTAATGTTGGCATTTGCGAAAACACTATCGCTGTAATTTCCCAACGACTTCCCCACTTCGCCAATCTTATTCTTGGCCAGTGAATTGCGTCCGTTTGATTTGTCTTGGTATGCTTCGGCCAGCAAGTTGATCAGGCGGCTGCGTGCTTCCCAGTCGGTTATTTTCCCTTCTTTGAAAAAACGATTTACGAGTGTCATAAGGCTTTTTAGAGAGGTAACCGTTTTGAACGAAACTTCTTTTTCTTCGTTTTGCTCCCGGTTGCCCACTTTCCAGCGGCCGTTAATCTTGAGGTTGTGGCCGCCTAAAGAAATCATTCCCAAATCAACTTTTTCTTCTACCGGATTTCCGTCCAGCTCATAGCCAAGATTGATGTCGGAAATGTTTTTGAGATCGTTAGCTTTATTCCAAACGCGGGCCTTGGAAACGATTTTTTGCCAATTTAAATATTCATGCCCCGCCGCGGGATTTTCCACCCGCAGCAGATTGGACCAAGTTGCTTCCTGAAGGATGATTTCCGGTTCTTCCCCGTCTTTTTCCCCCAGTTTAATTTCATAGGATATTGCCAGTCCTTCGTCGACCGGTACTTCCAGCTCTTGTTTGGAGAATTTATTTTCGGAAGACGAGTTCCAAAAAGCTGCCCGGAATTTTCCCGAACCGCGGCCGGTGAAAGTGATTTTAACTGGTTCTTTTTCATCTGACTCGTCGACGGGAAAAGCGGCAAAAAGCAACTTATTTTTACCAATCGACTCTTCAAAAAATTGGCTGTCTTCAATCTCGTGTTTTGCGGAGTTTAATATTTGTTTTCTGGCATTTTCTATTTGAACGTCCACCATGCCTTCCACCGTGAGCGTGAAATGCTGCATTATTTTGGTGATAAGCGGAAACTTGGCTTTGACTCGCAATTCTTCCATGATCGGTACCGCTCCGGTTCGCAAAAGTTCCGCGTGGCCGCTTTCGATAACTCTGATGTTTTTGGTCACGCTTTCGTCGGCCGTAGCGCTCTTAACCGTCACAGTGCCGTCGCCTTTTTTTGTGTCTTTGGGAGGGTCGAGGGAATCGGGAATTCCATCCGCCCATTTCCCGTCCCCGCCGTCATAGGAGTCCACCCGTATTCGATCCAGAGTGTTTTTGCCGGTTCCCGCGAGAAAGTAAGGCGTCGCCATCCGCCTCAGTTTTCCTCCGTCAGCGGCAAGGTCTTCCAAAAATTGATTACGTTCTTTCTGGTCTTTATGGCAAATCAATTTGCCGCCGCTGCCTTTCTCCAGAAAATCATAGATGGGCATCATTTGGCCGAGGGAAGGGAAATTTTGCCTGATAAAATAGAGATTATTCCACTCTCCTTTCAGGGCTTCCAAGTACCAAAGGTAAAGATTGACCGGTTCCCTGTCGCCAAGCAATTCGCCGCCTTCCCAAATCGGATAGATTTCACTCGCGCCCAAGTGCGGAGTGCCGGCAGTGACAAGGCGGTCTACGTCATCCCTGAAATTCCCGCCCTGAACATAGCTGCGCGCCACTAATCCGCCGAGGTCGTGCGCCACGATGTGCGCTTGCGAATGGCCGCTTTTCGACAAAGCTTCGTCGATAATGTTTTCCAGACGGTTTTCATTTTCTTGAGAGGTCGTTCGCCAATCATAAAACCCCCAGAAAAAATCTTTGTCATGAAAATAATTGTTTAAAATCAGAGACTTGACGAAATAACGGTAACTCGCGGTGCCGATAGGGTTAAGCCACCACTCGTTTTTGGCTTTATCGCTAAGCAGGCGGAAACTGAAGCTTCCTCCAAAACCCGGCAGAACCACCACCGGAATCGGACCCTTTTTCTGCCATGGATCATAGTCGATTGGTCCCTTTATTCTGTCCCGGCCGCCGCCGCTTACCGAGTACTGAACCGGTCCGTCCGGGGATCCCCACCAATTGTTCTCGGCTTTCAGGGTGTTTGAGGCGGATCTGTTTTCTATTCCGATACTTTCGTTTTCATAAATTTCACAATCGTCGATTTGCGCGTCTTTACTCCAAACCCGCATCGCGGTAACAGAATTTCTGCGGATGATTCCTTTTGAGAAATTGCCTTTACCCCGTACCGCCAACGCCGGAAGGGACGCCGTGTCGATGTTGCCGCCGCCGCGCTCCAGAATGAAGTTTTTCATTTCTATCTCGCTCGTGTCGGTTGAATCAATGAAATAAGCCAGGCTGAAAGCGGGCTTCTCGTTGTACTCGGCGGTGAATCTCACTCTCTTGTCTTTTTCTCCCGGCGCTTTCAGCTTGCCTTTAACGTAAATCGAAGCGCCGTTCTTACCTGCCACGATCGTGCCGGGGCTGAGAGTCAGAGCGGCGTTTTGCTCGATAGTTACTTTGGCGCCGTCGAGGATTACGGTACCTGACCATGTGGTATCTTCGGTGACGGAAGTGTCGGCGGTGATTGTTTTAGCGCGGGTTATTGATGCCGGTATGGCCAACAGTATTATGGTTAGGGATACTAAGCCTAGAATATTTTTTCGCATGTCTGCTAGATTAATTTTTAATTTAAAATTTCAAATTTATAATTTTTATTTACATTCCACATATTTTCTTCCCGCTTTCTCTCCTTCCTCGACAGTTGCGAAAAACACTTTATTCTCTTCTTTTATGAGTTTAGCGTAGCGGCAATCGGCGGGATAGAATTTATTGCTGTTACGGCTTCCGACGTAGCTATCGGATGAATTTTTCGGATTGTTCTCTACTGGGCCAGGGTTCAATCCTGAACCGGCATCGGAGCTTGTTGAAGAAGAAGAGGCGTTGATGCCGGGATCTTCATTTAAGATCTTAACAATCCCGTTTATCTCTTCCTCCGATAAAATCTCCGCGTTCTCCTTCAGGGCGCCAGCATTGTCGAAAGCCAAACTTAAACATTCCTCCCGGCGCGCGTAGCGCTCGTAGGCAATACCGCTTAAGATGCCGGCTGATAGAGTAATAACAAATGATATGAGTAGCAATATATTTTTCATTGGCCCCACTCTACCACAGACACCATTAAAAAGTCATTAAAAGATTATTAAATTAGGTTCAACGATCCGAAACTTACAATCTACAATAAGAAAGATGGTTGCAAAATTCTTTTGCTATGCTGTTTAAGCTGGACGGAAATTAAATTTTTTACGTCTGCCCCACAGGGGTAGCCCCGACGCTAAAAAATTTAATTTCCGTCCAGCTGCATTAAAACAAATTTTGTAACTATCTGAACTTACGATTTACGACTTGATGAACTTGAAAAACTTGATTAACTTAATAGAGAAATTCACTACTAAAAAACTAAAATCAAAAGACATGTCTTTGAAAACAAAACTAATCGCAATCGCGCTATTATCCACGGCTTGTATTGCTTCTGGTTCCCAGCTGTCAATTATAGGTCGTCAGTCGTTGGCCGTTGGTTGTCAGTTATCTGTCGCTCGCGCTGAAACCATCTCCATCGATAATCCGCTGGAATACGACAACGTGAACAGCTTGGCCACGCAAATTCGCCGTTATCTCATTTGGATCGTCGGCGGAATCGCCATAGTATTTATCGCGGTAGCGGGAATCCTTTATATCGTTGGCGGCGCGACCATGAACGAAGGAATGGTAAATACGGCGAAGAAAGGCTTGATCGGCGCTGTCGCGGGGCTGGTTATCATTTTGGGCGCCAACATGATACTCAACGAGATTTATTATATTGTTTTAGACAAACAGTTGGACTTTAACAATCTTTCGGCTTCCCAGATTCTCGTGCGGCTCATTAATTTCCTGCTGGCCATCGTGGGAACCTTGTTTTTGATCAGCATGATTATCGGAGGGATTTGGTATTTCGCCGCCGGCGCCGATCCGAGCAAGGAGCAGCTGGGAAAGAAGACCATTCAGTACAGCTTAATGGGCATCATCGTGGCCGTCGCGGCAATGGTAATATTGAGGCAGATAGACAGGATTGTTACGGGAGGATAGGAATAATTTTTAATTTGAAACCCGCCTGAATGACTTCTTAGTCGGGCAGGTTTTAAATTTTTAATCAATTTAAAAATTATCCATGGCTGACCTACAATCTTTCCGCGCCTCCCAAGACCCAATTACGTTAGAAAATATCGAATTAAAAAACAAGAATGTTTTGGTGAGGGTGGATTTTAATTGTCCCGTGAAAAACGGACGAGTGGCCAATAATTACCGTATCCAAGAAAGTTTGCGCACTCTCGAATTCTTGAAAGAAAAAGGAGCAAAAAAAATCACCATCCTTACCCATTTCGAGAGACCGGAGGGAAAATATGTTCCGGAACTTAGCTTAACGTCCATTAGAGAGGAATTGGAAAAATTATGGGGTGAAAAAGTCGAGTGCCCAAAATATAATGTTGATTACAGAGCGTATTCATCGTCAGTTGTTAACAATCTTTCGTTAGTCGTTCTTTGGGAGAACATCCGTTTTTGGCCTGAAGAGGAAACTAATGATCCCGAGTTCGCCAAAGCTTTGGCGGGAGGCCAGGATGTTTTCATCAACGAGGCTTTTAGCGCTTCCCACCGCGCTCACGCTTCCGTCGTGGGGGCCGCGGAGCTGTTGCCGGCTTACGCCGGTTTTCGTTTGGCTGAAGAAGCGAGGGAAATCTACCGTTTAATAAATGAACCGAAGACACCAAGCGTGGCTATTGTGGGAGGGGCCAAGATCGAAACTAAGATACCGGTGCTGCAAGCGCTCAGTAAGAATTACGACAAGATTATTCTTGGCGGGAAGGTCGCGATTGAATATGAGAAAACGCGGCATGCCGCGTTTTCTCGCCAAGAAGAAGAATGGATAAAAAAAGTTGAACTTCCCGGGGGCTATTCAGGGGAGAAAAAATTTGATATTGACGAAGCGAGCGCCTTACGTTTCGCCCGACTGGTCGAATCGGCCAAAAAAATTCTTTGGAACGGTCCGGTTGGGAAATTCGAAGAATTGGAATTTAGGAAAGGCAGTGAAATAATCGCGCGCTCGGTCGCGAAAAATAAAGAAGCCCTCCGCTTGATTGGCGGGGGCGACACGGTCGAACTGCTGGAGGAGTTGAATTTGCAAAACGAAGTGGGTTTTGTTTCTACCGGCGGCGGCGCGATGTTGGAATATATCGCCGACGGAACACTGCCGGGAGTGGAGGCACTAGAATTTTAACAACTGGCAACAAACAACTGACGATCAATAACAGGGGCATCTAGGTTTCCATAGCAAGTTCTGGTTGTAAGTCGTAAGTCGTAAGTTAAGTTATGCTGCCATTGTTGTGAGTTTTGCCGCGAGGTAAAGCCGAGTTTTTCGTTCTTTCTCTTCTCTTTTGGTTTTTAAAAACTGGTCAAAGGCTTTAGTGAGGCGGATAATGTTGTCCACCTGTTTTTTTTCGGCCGCTTCCATGACAATCTCATTCTGTCTGATCAGAACCCGCAAATCGAACAAACCGCAAGAGTTCAAAAAATCACCGAATTTTTTTTCATAAACCGAGTTTAGGGTTTCCGCGTCAGGAACGAAGCCGTATTGCTCCATTTCTTCTTTGGCCAGTTCGATCAAAACTTTGCCCAGCTCCTCCCGGCTCATGCCTTTTTTTATTTGATCCATGAAATTAACTTACAACTTACAACTTACAACTTACAACCAGAAATGCTACATGCTATTTTTCGCGTTGGGTATTCTGGTTGCTGGTCGTCAATTGTCAGTTGCCAATCGTTAGCTTCCTCAGGCTGTTAACTTTGTTTCTTCATAGTTACTTTGCTCGTTGTTTTTTTCCGTAAACTCCAATGACAACAGACTTTCCACGAAATCCACCAAAAATTCTCTCAGCTTGTTTCCTTCGGACATGCTTTTGTCAAAACCCCCAAGAGACTCGCAAAGAATTTTCCCAAATTCGCTGCTGTCAAGTTCTTCTATCGGGCTGAGGCTCGGTTTTTTACCGGTTTTTTCTCCAATATTCTCGATCTCCTCGGAAATCATCAGCCGCAGATCAAACTTTGCCAGAATTGACCGGACAAGTTCGGATAAGTCGAAAGATTCCATTTGTTCATTCAGTTTTTGCTCCTTTAGAGATTTTTCCGTTTCTTGGACCTCCATGGCGGCCTCATTGGCTATTTCCTTTTTTCTCGCGTCATCATCGCACTTTTTATATTCTTCGAGCTTATCTAGAATCTGTATTCCCATGGTTTTCAGTGTTTCGGTTGTTTTTTCCGCTTCTCCAGATGGGATATCTTGCCTTTCTGTATGGTCCGCGGATTCGGTGGATTCTACATTCTCGTTTACCCCGTTTGTTTCTGCCGGTGTTACTTTAGCTTGCAGTTCGATTTTCACCGGTTCGGGTTCGGTTTTGGCGAGGGCCGACTCAGTTTCGGTGGGAGTGCCGGATACGGTTTCAACACTTTCTTTTTTTATTCCAATGGGTGCCGATTCAGTTTCCTCGACTGGCGTTTCGACGTTTATTTTTAGCTCATTAGGCTTTCTTTCTTCTGCCGCCGGTACTTCTTGGCTTACGCCCAATTCAACAATCTCATCCTTTAACTTTCTTTCTTCTTCTTCGTCATCGAAACTATCCGGGATCTTGAGTATTTCTTCTCTTTTGCCCTCGAGACTCTCGAGATGAATTTGACTTTGGTCTTCTTTATGTTTCTCGAAAGCGAAGGTTGCTCCTGCTGGCATTTATTTGTTTTAATTATAAAATACAAGTAATCTGTAATTCGTAATTGAATTGATTACAGATTACCGTATTTTTTTAAAAGCAAAAAATGCAAGTCTGGGGAAAAATCAAAAAAATTTGGAAGCTCACCGACCTGCGCAATAAAATACTTTTCGTTTTTGCCATGTTGGTTATCTTTCGGGCTATAGCTGCGATTCCGGTTCCGGGCGTGAATATCTCCCGTCTTCGGATGTTTTTTGAAAACAACCAACTTTTCGGTTTATTGAACGTTTTCTCCGGTGCCGGTATGGACAATTTTTCACTGGTAATGATGGGAGTCGGCCCTTATATCACCGCCTCAATCGTTATGCAGCTTATGACGGTGATTATTCCCGCCGTCGAAAAATGGTACCGCGAAGAAGGGGAAATAGGCAGGAGAAAATTTCAGCAAGTCACCCGCGTTCTCACCGTGCCTTTCGCTTTGATTCAAAGTTTTGGAATGATTACGCTTCTTAAGAGCCAAAACGTAATTGACAGTCTGCAGGGTTTTGAGCTGGCCCGCACCATCATTATCGTTACCGCCGGAACGATGCTTCTGATGTGGTTGGGCGAACTTATAACGGAAAAAGGCATCGGTAACGGAGTTTCTCTGATTATCTTCGCGGGAATTATCGCGAATATTCCTAATGCTACCCGCCAGCTTTTAGCAACATGGGATCCTTCTCAAATTTTTTCTTACGGGATTTTCTTGGTTGTTTCGCTTGTTGTCATCGCGGGAGTGGTTTTTGTTACCGAAGGGCAGCGTAACATTCCGGTGACCTACGCCCGCCGCGTGAGCGGGCGGGGGATGGTAAGTTCCAGCTCCTATCTGCCGCTGCGCGTGAATCAGGCCGGAGTGATCCCCATTATTTTTGCTTTGTCGATCCTGCTGTTCCCCCGTATGATTGCCAATGTCATCGGTGTGATGGGAAGTGAAAAAGTGAAAAACATTGCCATTGGAGTTTCTGATTTTTTGCAGGACCAGTGGGTTTACGGAATTATGTACTTTCTGCTAGTGGTGGCTTTCACTTTTTTCTATACGACCGTTACTTTTGAACCGACCAAGGTGAGTGAAAACTTGCAGAAGCAAGGAGGCTATGTTCCAGGCGTGCGGCCCGGCCGCAGTACCGCTGAGTACTTGCAGAAAATTTTGAACCGAATAACCCTGGCGGGTGCTTTGTTTCTGGCGACTATTGCCGTCATGCCCTATATCGTTCAAGGTTTTACTCATATTCAATCGGTAAGTATAGGCGGCACCAGTCTCCTCATCGCCGTTTCCGTCGCCCTTGATTCCATGAAGCAAATCGACAGCCAGCTGGTCATGCGGGACTATGACGGATTTCTAAAAGGATAGTTCAAAAATATGAAACCGATTCTTTTTGATACCCATACCCATTTTAATTTCAACGCTTTCCGTGGCGATTGGGAGGAAACAATTAACCGGACGCTCAAAAAGGGCGTCTGGTTTGTTAATGTCGGCGCGGAAGCGAAAACAAGCAGGAGAGCGGTTGATATTGCGAAGAAGTATCCGGAAGGGGTTTACGCCGCGGTAGGGTTGCATCCCATTCACACATATGACGACATATTTGAGGAGGAAGTAAAGGGAGAAAAAGTGAAGTTCAAAACTAAAGCGGAAGAGTTTAACGGAGAGCATCTCGTCGGTTTAATCGAAAGCAGCGAAAAAGTTGTCGCGGTTGGAGAAATCGGTTTGGATTATTTTCATATCAAAAAATTTCCCTCAAAGCTGAACAAAAAACTGAAAGCCAAACAAGCCGAAGTATTTGCCGCGCAAATCAAATTGGCAGCTAAATGCGATAAGCCGATCATTATCCATTGTCGGCCGAGCAAAGATTACGACGCGTACCGAGAGATACTGGAGATACTTAAAGACGTAAATTCATATGGCTGTAAGAATGTGAAAAATTGCGGTATCGTCCATTGTTTTCAGGCTAATGCTGAAATTCTTGAGGAATTTTTACGCATGGGTTTCCATGTCGGCTATAACGGCGTGATCACTTTTACCGACCAGTATAATGAACTGGTAAAAGTCACTCCGCTAGAAAGAATCGTGCTGGAAACCGACTCTCCTTGGCTTGCGCCGGTGCCTTTGAGAGGCAAAAGAAATGAGTCGATTTACGTGGAGTATGTGGCTGGAAGAATAGCTGAGCTAAAAGGTACGGATTTTGATAATGTAGCGAAAATAACAACGGAGAATGCGATGAAAGCGCTTGACTTAATTTGAAATGGATGTAACACACAATTACCTATTGTTCGTTCTCTGCTTTTTCTTGTTCTATTCCCTCTTCGGTCAAGAAAAATTCAGCGTTTTCTTTTTGGAAAACATCCTGCACGTTTTCTCCCAGCACTACCACAAAATCCGCGTTAGATCTTGTTTCTCTAAACAAGGAGATCTGTGCTTTTAAGTGGTGGCTCAGATCTTCAAGACTGAAAGGTTTACTGCCTTCCGCGTTGTCGTAAACAACCGTTTGCTTTAAGTTGTCTATCGATACCTCGATTTTATCAATTAGTGATCCTGAGGAGAGAGTTGCCCGGTTTTCTCCGGACACGACAGGCAGCTTCGCGCCTGCTCGGCGCTGCCAGATAAACACGGGATTTAAATCCAGTTGTTCTGCCGTAATTTGATAGCCTTCGTTGCGCAGAAGGTTTTGCGTTTTGGCTATCCAGCCGGAAAACCCCGGCGCGGCCAGCACTGCCACGCTGGCCCTTTCATCCACTCGGGATTTGTTTTGCCGCTCCATTTTATTCAAATCAAAAATATAGGAGGCCAGCTCGTGGATTTTATAATAATTGCCGTCCTTGGGCCGCAGAGTATAAGCTACTATTCGGCCTATAGTCGGATTGTAGCTCTCCAGCAATCCTCCGGCATTGTTATCTAAAACTTTGTTAACCGTTTGATGAATGTTAACGTCTTTAGCTAAAAGCAGAAAAGGAAGATAGTCGGAGAAGGGAACGTCCGTTTTGACATTATTTTTTACGATTTCCAGCATTTGATTAAAAAAATCCAATCCTTCCGTAATCCCTCTTTTTTGATTAAAAAACTTGTCTTTAGCGGTTTCGATAACCTGCTGCTGGCGTTTGGCCCGACCGAAGTCGCCTCCGGAATTATGTCTTACTCTTACGTATTTTAGAGCAGTTGCCCCGTCCAAATGGCGCCAGCCTTTTTTAATCTCGAAAGTTTGATAGCTGTAGTTCGGTCCGGGATAGCGGCTGTCATAAATATCTTCTTCCACGTTAACATCCACTCCTGAAAGAGCGTCAATGACATTCTCGAATGCCGTGAAGTTAATCATGGCGTAGTAGTCGACCTTTTGGCCAGTGACTTCCGCGATTACCTTTTTCAATAATTCGATGCCTTTTTCGTGGCCCCCATGCTTCAAACCTTCCACGTAAATAGCGTTGATTTTAGTGTATCTGCCCGTGTCGGGAACTCGAACATAGAGATCTCTTGGAATCGAGAGCAGGGAGCTTTGATAGGTAGTTGGATTAACGCTTACTAGAATTATCGTATCCGTGAGATCGGCTCCCGGATAGTTAGGAACAGCTTTACCTAAAATTAAAATATTAATTCGGTTTTTTGTTCCCCGCTCGGGAAGTTTTTTGCTTCCTAAAAAATCCAGTACGTGAAAATCTTGGTCTTGATTTTCGCTTGGATTCGTGTCGTCGTCAATCGCGATATCGTCCGATCCGGCATTGGAATTGAAATCGGAGGCGGCGTTGTCCAGTTCGAATTTTTCTTGGTCGTTTGAATCTTGTACTGTGATTACTTTGGAGACCTGCCAGATTTTATTGAGAAAATAACCGGCGGTGAACCCGCATGCTAGTAATGGAGATACAATAAGAATCAGAATAGTTATCTTCCATCGTTTTGCCATAGATCAAAGATGCTAATATGTTACAAACTTTTTCTTTTACGGTATTTCTCGTAAACTTTAAAACGGGCAATTTCCCTTTGCAGGGCCGTTTCCAAGGTAACGAACTCCCGCTTATCCATTCCGGCACGACGGGCTTTCTCAATCATTTTCTCCGCCGCTTTTTTTGCCTCTTCAATCTTTTGACGGTCTAATTCTTCCGCCCGCTCCGCTTTTTGGACCAAAAGACTGACTACGTTATTCTTTATTTCGATCACGCCTTCGGAAATGGCCATAGTTCTATTTTTACTTGGCACTTCCGCGATCTTTACTTCCCCTGGTTTTACGGCGGCTACCAAGGGAGTATGGTTGGCCAAAACTGTTATTTCACCCTCTAAAGTGGTTACAACGAGTTTGCTGGCCCGCTGCTGATAGATTATCTGTTCGGGAGTGATAAGCTGAAGGAGAAAAGTGGAATCTTCTTTAGTCATATGAGTTTTTCCGACTTTTTCGATATTTATTAACTATATTAATTAGTTTATTTTCTCTTTCCTTCCATAATTTCCTGCGCCACGTTATCCGGCACGCGGCTGTAATGGGAAAATTCCATAGTATAAGTGGCCCGTCCTTGGCTCATGGATCGCAGTTGGGTGGCATAGCCAAACATGTTAGCTAGCGGCACTTTACCGGTCACGATTTTTAGGCGGACTGAACCTTGCACCCGGTCTTCCATATTTTCAATTTGGCCGCGGCGTGAATTGAGATCGCCCACCACATCGCCCATGAATTGTTCCGGCGTTACCACTTCCACCTTCATGATCGGCTCTATGATGAATGGCGCTGCTTTTTTCATTGCTTCTTTGAAAGCCATAGAGGCGGCAATTTTGAAAGCGGCTTCAGAAGAATCGACTTCGTGGTAAGTGCCGTCGAAAAGGACGGCCCTTATGTCAACCACAGGATAACCGGCTACCACTCCGCTGCCAATTGCTTCCCTTATCCCTTTTTCCACTGCCGGAATAAACTCGTTGGGAATAGCGGCTCCTTTGATTATATTTGAAAATTCGAAACCTTCTCCCTGCTCCCGCGGCTCTAGCCGCAAAAACACATGTCCGTATTGGCCGCGGCCGCCGCTCTGGCGGATATATTTACCCTCGGCCTCCGCTGTGTTGCCGACGGTTTCTTTGTAGGCTACACGCGGTTTTCCTAAATTAGCTTCTACCTTAAATTCCCGTTTCATTCTATCGGCAATGATCTCCAGGTGCAGCTCACCCATTCCCGCGATGATTGTTTCCATCGTCTCCTCGTCGGTGTGCACTTTGAAAGTGGGGTCTTCATCGGAAAGTTTTTTGAGGGCCAAACTCATTTTTTCCTGGTCGGCTTTAGTCTTCGGTTCAACGGAGGCGTTAATGACCGGGTCGGGGAATTGCATACTCTCCAACACTATGGGCGAATTTTCCGTGCAGAGAGTGTCTCCGGTGGTAGTATATTTAAGACCCACCATGGCGGCGATGTCGCCTGTGTAGACTTCGGAGACATCTTCTCTCTTGTTGGCGTGGAGACGGACAATCCTGCCCACCCGCTCTTTCTGGTCCTTAGTGGCATTCAGAACGTAACTTCCGCTGCTAAGGGTGCCGGAGTAAACTCTAAAAAAACATAGGTTGCCCACAAATGGATCAGTAGCCAGTTTGAAGGCCAGCGCGGAAAAAGAAGCCGCGTCGTCCACCGGCCGTGTGATGGAATCTTTTGTTTTTGGATTAAATCCTTCTACCGAAGGCTTATCCTGTGGCGAGGGAAGATAATCTATAATCATGTCCAGAAGTTTTACCACTATTACCGAGCGGCCGTCTCCTCCCGTTACCGGATAAATTTTGTTAGCCAAGGTTGCCTTGCGAAGAGCATATTTCAGTTCCTCGTTGGACAATTTTCCGTCTTCCAAAAAAACTTCAATCAGTTTGTCGTCGGTTTCCGCCACTTTTTCAGCTAATTTATTCCTGTATTCGTTGGCCTTTTCCATCATGTCCGCGGGAATGTCCGTTTCCTTGAGTTCCGTGTGTTCGTCATTTAGATAGACATAGGCTTTCATGTTGACAAGGTCAATCAGACCTTTGATGTTTTGTTCCTCGCCGATCGGTAGAGTCACGGCTACCGCGTTTCCGCTTAATCTTTCCCAGATTGATTGCAGGCTCATATAGAAATCTCCTCCCGTCTGGTTTATTTTATTGACAAAGCAGATCCTGGGCACGTTGTATTTGTCGGCTTGCCGCCAAACGGTTTCCGACTGGGGTTCCACTCCCATTTTACCGTCAAAAACCACCACTCCGCCATCCAAAACTCTGAGCGATCGTTCAACTTCTACGGTAAAGTCAACGTGGCCGGGAGTGTCAATGATGTTAATACGATACTCCTTGTTGTTGGGTCCGCGGTTTCCGTTTTCCTCGTAAGTGGAAGGAGACCAAAAACAAGTAGTGGCCGCGGCGGTAATAGTAATTCCCCGTTCCCTTTCTTGATCCATCCAGTCCATAGTGGCTTCTCCTTCGTGTACTTCTCCAATTTTGTGGGTGATTCCGGTGTAATACAAAATCCGTTCGGTAGTAGTGGTTTTTCCGGCGTCAATGTGAGCGATAATTCCAATATTGCGGGTTTTGTCCAGACTGTATTCTCGAGGCATGAAGTTTAAATAACTTATAACTGACGACTAACAAATACAAAACACGAGCCGTGCGTATTTTTGTCTAGTCGTCAGTTGTGGGCTTAGTTTTATTGATAACGCAGTTTATAACTTAGTTTATAATAACAAATACCGCAAGTATTACTTATTTTTTCAATACTTAGCAATGATCAATTTCCAAACGAATCCGAGGGCTATCTGAACATTTGATAATTGTAAATTGATTGAAAACTGGTCATTGGTGAGTATTGAAAATTTATTCTTACAGTTCCTAAGAGCCTGTTCAAAATCTCCGTTTTCTGCTGCAAATTCCAAATTTCGGCTGCAAAAAGTTCAAGTTTCGTCGGGTTATCGCCGGATAGCCCTCCTCAACTTTCACTTTTTTCGCTCGAGATTT
>Ga0172371_10003470_pt1 | contig 24400 bp, 19 predicted proteins | sample Lak12m_FD_114543 | JGI IMG/M metagenome (GOLD analysis project Ga0172371, IMG submission 114543) | Freshwater microbial communities from Kabuno Bay, South-Kivu, Congo - kab_022012_12m | ecosystem: Environmental > Aquatic > Freshwater > Lake | place: Democratic Republic of the Congo: South-Kivu... | reverse complement strand
CGAACACTCCGCTCAGGCCTGTGCTTTTGCCGTCACCAACGCATCCAGCTACCAACAGGGTAGCCATAACCGAAACAATCATCATTGTCCGCTTCATGATACCCTCCCCGAGGCTTCTGGCCTCGTTTACCTCGCATGTTCTCAATGTACTTGCCAGTTGGGTGGCTCACCAAGAGTTCCCATACCTAGCCCTACTTTAACAATACCCCCATCAAAGGCGCTTGTCAAGCAATTATCCACAAAAATGTGGTATAATGTTTTAATGGACATTTTCTCACCAACATATATAAAAGAACTACTTTTAAAATATGAAACTAAACCATCTAAAGGTTTGGGGCAAAATTTTTTAATTGATAAAAATATTTTAGAAAAAATTATTCAAACTGCAAATATAAAAAGCACAGATACAATTTTAGAAGTAGGACCAGGCCTTGGAGTTTTAACAAAAGAACTTGCCAGTAGGGGAGAGCAAGTTATTGCCATAGAAAAATCTGAAACAATGTGCAAAATACTTAAAAACACTTTGTCTGAATTCAAAAACATTAAAATTGAAAATTGCGACATTTTAAAATTTAGTTCTACAAGCTACAAGCTACAAGCTACAAGCTACAAGCTCGTCGCAAATATTCCATATTATTTAACATCACCTTTAATAAGAAAATTTTTAGAATCTCAAAACCCACCAAGTGAAATTATCTTAATGATTCAAAAAGAGGTTGCTCAAAGAATTTGCGCTACTCCACCAAATATGAATTTACTGGCTGTGTCAGTACAATTTTATGCAAGGCCAGAAATTATTTCTTATGTTTCAAAAAACTCATTTTGGCCAGCTCCCAAAATAGATTCAGCTATTATTAAAATAACTCCTCACCAATCTACAAACTACTCACTACCAACTACAAACTTCTTTAAAGTAGTAAAAGCAGGGTTTTCCCATCCGCGTAAGCAGCTTGTTAATAACTTGACTGGCTTGAAAGTTTTAAATGGTGTAAAATTAGATAAAGAAAAAGTTTTAAACTGGCTTGTAAAAAATAATTTAAAGCCAAACCAGCGGGCAGAGACATTAAATTTGTCTGACTGGATAAATTTGTGTAATAATTTTTAAACTTTATGCAAAAACTCTCTCTTACAAACAAAAAAATAATTTTCTCTATTATATTATCTCTTTTTATCCTTTCTGGTTTTTTCTTAAATTTCAAACCCGTCCTTGCTGGTGCTACTGTAGAGTATGCAAATCCTAGATTAGAAGACAATCGTCTAAATTTTTTTAGTTTCAATTCTGATTCTCTTTTTGAAAGCAACAAATGCAAATGGCCAACAGATAAACTGACAGAAAAACTTTTACCATGGAAAGAAATTGTTGGTGGTCTTATTGATATTATTGTACTTATTCCCGGCATGTTAGCTGATATAGCTTCGCGTCTTTCTTCTTTTATGATAGAAATTGTTTTGCAAATGCCTATCATAAAGGGAGAAGGGGCTGCTGGAGCATTTAAAACTGGTTGGATCTTTGCTAGAGATCTGGGAAACATGATTATTGTTTTGGGTTTTGTAATTATTGGAGTTGCCACTGCCTTAAGAATAAGAGAATATGAAGCAAAACAATTTTTTGGAAAATTAGTTTTAGCTGCTCTTTTAATTAACTTCTCTTCTTTGATGTGCGGAATGATAATAGACGCCTCAAACTTAACCATGAGCGCTCTTTTGAATACTGGCGGAGCAAATAATAACAACCAAGCCCTTAGACAAAAAACTGGATCTTGGTTAAGTTCTTGCGCAAACCCACAGGAAGATAATAAAGCCCCCATACATTGCATGGCTACAACTTTTTATAGAAATACAGAAAGTACCAAGGATAAAATATTGTGTGCATTTAAATCAGCAGGCAACTTTGGAAAATATGCATCCGGAGTGGTTACTTTCTCGCTTGTCTTCTTAGCAATTGCTGTTGCTTTTATATGCTTTGCATTACTTTTATTAGTAAGATTTGGGGTTCTTGGAGTTTTATATATATTCTCACCTTTAGCGCTTGTGTTTTGGTTTTTCCCATTTCCAGGAGCAAAAGCACTTGGTCAAAAATGGGCACACAATTTTATAAAATGGGCGTTTTCCGGAGTAATACTTTGTTTTTTTCTATGGCTAGCCTCAAATATGTTAATACACCTAGGCACTTCTTTTGGTATTAACTTAACAGGTGAAGCAGTTCCTCAAAACCCAGATATTAATACATATCTTAATGGTTACGCTTGGTATAATGTTTTATTCTTTACACTTGTTGCAGTTTCAATTATTATTATTGGAATAGTAATGACAATAAAAACAGCGCCTGGGGTTGCCAGCGCGGTTATGTCAACTGCAGTTGGTGTTGCTGGCATGGCAGCGGGGGCTGTTGTTGGGGGAGCAGGCAAAATGATTGCCAACACACCATTAGGACAAAAAGTTGCAGGTGGTTTGCAAAATTTACAAAACAGAGCTGGAAGAACAATGGAACGAGCTGGCCTACGCCAAACTGGAGCTACAACTGCAGCTAACAGCAAACGATTAGAAGAACAATCATCATTAATGGCCAAAGAATATGCTGCAGCTAAAGCTACTGGAGACACCACAACAGTTAACAGAATCAGACAACTGGCACAAACTGGTTCTGGATACAAAGGCGCTGCTGCTGTGAAAGTTATTGCTGATGCCAAAGATCTTCACAAAACTTTTGACGACGGAAGAGGTGGTATTGATATGGCGCGCGCTCAACAAAGGTTAAGAGTTGCTGAAACCTTTGGAGCAACCGAGATAATGAAAAACAGCGCAAAAGCTATACCTACATTGAAATCACAACATGAACCGACGGTAAACGAAATTATGGGGAAAAGAAATCCTGCCGCAGATCCTGCAAGAACAGGTGGAACAAACTTTACAAAGCCGGAGGCGCGACGTGAAGCTACAAGACAACAACATGCTTCACTGGGCGTTGGCGATCTAAGAAGTTTGCCAGATTCTCAATTTAATCCTGAATTACTTGAAGACGTTAATAATCGTACATTTAAAAAAGCTGGTGACGAATTTTCTACAGAACAAATAGATCAATGCCGAGAACTTATAAAAGATTTCAGAACAAATCCTGCCAATGCCGTAAGAGCAAGATATGATGATCTAAAAGCAACTGAAAGAGCTCTTAGAGCTTCTGGCAACACAGATCAAGCAGATTATATCAGAAGACAAAAGAGAAACTTACTTGCTAATGTGATGGCTGTTAAAGATTTAGAGATTTAAAATTAAACTAAAAAAAATGAAAAAAGTAAATTTTACAGGAGAAAAAGATCCTATTGATATAATTTCTGAAATTTTAGAAAAAAATGGGATAAAAGAAAGCTTGGATGATTATGGAGAAATTCTTATTACTGGTAATGTTTCTGCTATAGAAACATTATATTCTTTGTCATCAAAATTAGTTCTAAACAAAATTACCGATGTAGAAATGATCACTTCTTTACAAGAACAGCTTAAAATAAGCAAAGATGCTGCCAAAAATATTGCTTTAGATGCAAAGAGAATATTGTTACCATTAGCAGAAACTAATGAAGTTTCACAAATAAAAAAGGTTGTTGAATCACTTTTGTCTGAAGAAAATATTCAATCAAATAATTCACCAGCAAAGGAGCAATCGCTCCCAGAAAAATCTGCTCCAAAAAAAATGTCGCCCTCTCAAATATCAGAAATAAAACCAAAACCAAAGCAACCAAGTGGATCAGATAGATATAGAGAGGAAATTTAAAAACATTCAAAACGGGCTCGAGATATTCTCTCGAGCCCGTTGCCTTTTGGGCCTGCCCTTACGGGCCTATTTCTCGTCCTCCTCTCCAAAAGCTGCCCTCTCCAACTCCTCATCGGTCATGCCACGAGGATCTCTACGTTCTTTCCCGCCTTTACCGCGGTCGCTACCCCTGTCGCCGTCACGGCGACGATCTCCCTTCTTGCCTCCGCCGAGGACACCGAATCCACCTCCGCCATCACCACCAACATATTGCAGGTTGGTGAGAGTCTTTCCGTCGGGTCCGGCATAGTCATGGCGGCGATAAGCCCCGCGATTAGAAAGCATCAGTTGCTTGTACGTTTCGTACTGTAACCGATAACTTCCGTCCTCCTTAAGCCGAGCAACCGTGTCCGCAAGACCTTCTCCGTCCTTCTTCTGAGCCGCAACCCATTCAGTCATCCTGCGATCAATAGCGCTTAGCCTGGCGGATTCTGCTTTGGCCTCATGCTCTGCAGCTTGAGCGTCTTGTTCGGCTTCCCAGGCAGCGAGACTTTTTTTGCGATACCCATCGGGCGGATCAATACTCCGCAGTTCAGGCGGGTAGATTTCAAACCCAACGCTATCGAGAACCTCATCTCGCACCGAAGGTCTATCACCCCGTGGAGCAATCAACATCTCCCACAAACGCTCTGCAATCGTTTTCCTACCCTTCTCCTTCTTGCCAGCAACATCCACATCATAGTCGATATCCTCGACGACAGCATTAAGAACCGTGGAGATTGCAGAGTCCACTCTCGCGTACCAATCGCTATTACTGAAAAACGCCTTCTGGTAGTCTGTCACTCTACCAGGCACGGTTAACAGTACTTTCAGGGGCAGTCCGTTACTGTCCTCCGCGTCCTTTACAGGAACAGCATAAGGATACACTGTGGTCTTGAAACTGCTAACCAATCCTCCGTCCCTCTTCATTTCTGCTTCGGTGGGGTGAGGTTCCGCAATGGCGTTCCCGTCTGGAGCAGTTACGCTCTTTTTGAACACCATCTTGTGCCCGTACAGAGTGTTGATGCCCGGAAGCCCGATCCAGTGCCAACCAGGACCAAGCGTTCTGACATAGTGACCTCTGCGCATGTGAATCCTGCACCATCCTTCTTTTACCTCAACGAGAAAAATGCCAGCTTGCGCCAAGCTGTACACGCCGTAGTACCCACCAACTGCCACTGCAGCCAACACCAACAACACTATCATTTCCATGACACACCTTCCTTTCCTTGCTTTTTCTGAACACGTACAATGACGGCCGAGGCAGATAACTCCACCCCTGTAAAGCCGTTTTTCTCAAAGTTCTTACTATATCTATTATAGCATATATTAAGCATTATTGTCAAGGGTTTGGGATACTTGTGGATATTTGCTATTTGTTGCATTTTTTGACTATGTTATAATAGATAGAACATGGAACAATATCCTATACCTCAATTTATTGAACAAGAAGGAAAAATTATTTCTTTTTTGTCTTTTAAGCAATTCTTCTATTTAATTGGCGCAGGGGTAATTTGCTTTTTGTTATACCAGGTTTTACCAAAGTTTTTATTTGCCCCAATAGCTGTAGTTGTTTTTGTTGTAGCTGGAGCAGTTGCTTTTGTAAAAATAGAAGGCATGCCTTTACTCAACTATGTGCTAAACTTGTTTGGATTTTCTTTTGGTGGAAAAAATTATACTTGGAAGAAAAAAGAATCACCATATCCTTTTAAACCTATTGTAAGAACGCAAATAAAAAAAATAGAACAAGCTCCACAATTGCAAGCTCAAGTAAGTCAACTTAAAAAAACAAAAACATCAATTGAATTGCGCACAAAATAATTTTATTTAAAAACAATGCCAGAATCAGCAACACAAGATTTTTTAGAGATAAAAGATATTAAAGAGGGGATATTGCTTTTAAAGAACAACTCATTAAGAGGTGTTATGATGGTTTCTTCTTTAAACTTTGCTTTAAAGTCAGAAGAAGAACAAACTGCAATAATTTATGCTTTTCAAAACTTTCTTAATTCTTTAGATTTTTTCTGCCAAATTGTAATTCAATCAAGAAACATAAATATAACTTCATATTTAGATAGTTTAAAAGATATTGAAGATAGGCAAACTAATACTTTATTAAGACAACAAACGGCAGCTTATAGAGAATTTATTAAAAACTTGGTTGTAGGAGATATGGTTATGACAAAAAACTTTTATATTGTTGTGCCATATAATTTAGCTGAAATGGCCGGACAGTCAAAATCTGTAGGAAAAAGTTTTTCAGTAATAAGTAGCCAAGCGCAAGGTAAAGCAATAAATGAAGAAGATTTTCAAAGGTGCAAAACTCAACTTTGGCAAAGAATGGAATATGTTTCTATGGGTTTAAAAAGATGTGGTTTAGAAGCAATACCATTAACAACTCCTGAACTTATAGAACTTTTCTGGGCAATTCACCACCCAGAACAAGCAGAGGTTGGATATTATCCAGAAATTTTACCAGAATTATTAAAATAAAATTACTATGGGATTTTTAGATAATTTACTAGGCAAAAAAAATGATTCCTCTTTAGAGGGCGAGCAGATCTTTCAAGAAGAAGCTTTTGATGTGCGCGACATTATTGCTCCTCCATATATAGGAATAATGCAAGACCACCTAAAGCTTGGTGAACGTTTTTCAAAATCATTTTTTGTATTCTCTTACCCAAGATATTTAAATACCGGTTGGTTTTCTCCTGTTATAGATTTAAGCACCCCAATGGATATTTCCTTTTTTATACATCCTGTAAGCAATGAATACATCCTAAAAAAATTAAGAAAAAAACTTACTGAAGTTTCTTCTGAAATATTAGAAAGGCAAGATAAGGGCTTAGTAAGAGATCCTGCATTGGAAATTGCTTATAAAGACATTGAATCTTTAAGAGATAATTTAATGACAGCTCAAGAAAAAATGTTTAGATTTGGACTATATATTACTGTTTATGAACCTACAGAAAAAGAACTTAGAGACACAGAAATAACATTAAGATCAATTTTTGAATCAAGATTAATTTATATAAAACCTGCTTTGTTCAAACAAAAAGAAGGCTTTATTTCTTGCAACCCTTATGGAATGGACTTGCTTGATGTTCACACTCCAATGGACACAGCTCCTCTGTCTACTTGTTTTCCGTTTATTTCTTTTGATTTAAGCTCTAATGAAGGAATTTTATATGGAGTTAACAGGCACAACAACTCTTTAGTTTTGTTTGATAGATTTAGCTTGGAAAATGCCAATATGGTTGTTTTTGCTAAATCTGGTTCTGGAAAATCTTATGCAATTAAATTAGAAATTTTAAGATATTTAATGCAAGGAGTAGATTGTATTATTATTGACCCAGAAAACGAGTACCAGTTTTTAGCAGATGCAGTGGGGGGAGCATTCTTTAAAATATCTTTAACTTCACCAAGTCATTTAAATCCTTTTGATTTACCTATGCCTGGTCCAGATGATAACCCAGAAGATATTTTAAGATCAAACGTAATAAACTTGGTTGGTCTTTTAAGAATTATGCTAGGCGGATTGTCTGCAGAAGAAGACAGCATTTTAGACGAAGCCTTAACGCAAACCTACGCTATTAGAGACATTACACCTCAATCGGATCCAAAAACTTGGGCCGGAAACACACCTTTGCTTTCTGATTTGCAAGAAGTTTTAGAAAGCATGACAGGCACGGAATCTTTAGTAAATAGACTTAAAAAATTTACTAAAGGAACTTTTGCAGATTTTTTCAACCAACATTCAAATATATCTATAGATAAAAACTTTATTGTTTTTGGAATAAGAGACATGGAAGAATCTTTAAAAACAATGGCTTTGTACGTTATTATGAGATACATTTGGAACACTGTAAGATCTAAATTGAAGAAAAGAATTTTGGTTATTGATGAAGCTTGGTGGCTTATGCAATCAGAAGATGGAGCTTCTTTCTTATTTGGTTTAGCAAAAAGGGGAAGAAAATATTGGCTTGGTCTTACAACCATAACCCAAAACGTTTCTGACTTTATGCGATCAGATTATGGAAAAGCAATTATAACAAACTCTTCTTTGCAATTTTTAATGAAACAATCTACAGCTGACATTGATTCAATACAAAATACTTTTAACTTAACAGAACAAGAAAAATATTTACTTTTAGAGGCTTCAGTGGGGGAGGGACTTTTCTTTGCAGGAAGAAAACACGTTTATTTATCGGTTGTAGGTAGCCAATCTGAAAACCAAATAATAACAACCAACCCTCAAGAAGTGTTGCAAAGAAGAGAGGCGCAGAAAAAAATAGATGAAGCTCAAAACTAATCAAAAATGAATGCAAAGAATAAAAATTTAATTCTTTTTGTATTTGTAGTTTTCTCATTATTGTTAAAAGCTAATCTTGGTTTTGCATTAGAGGCACAATATCCTCCTCTTTTTGGAATGTCCCTTGATGAAAACTCTCAACTAAATGATCTTCTTTGTTATATAATTGGAGCTATAACAACCATTACCATTTCTTTAACAGCCATAGTAATTGCTTTGGGCGGGCTTTATTATATTATTTCTTACAGCAAAGGAAGTTTTTTAAATGAAGCAAAAGAATGGATTAAAGCTGGCATAACTGGTCTTTTAATTGTTGTATGTTCCTCGGCTATTTTATATACTATCAATCCTGCATTACTTTCTTGTTCAATGTCTCCTTTTGCAAAAATTTTGATTGATATTGCAGGAAATTTTACAGATTTAAGCAGTCCTGTAGCCACACAAACAACTCCAGTAGTAACATATAAAGAAATACCAATTGGAACTTTAGCTGAAAATCTCTTAACAAGAACAATGGACTGTTATGATTTTGATTTTAATGGGGATCCTCTTGTTGTAGAAAGAAATGTGTCTGGGGGGTCTAAAATAAAATTACCAACCTTTTTAGATCATGACAGAGCCGAGTGTTTTGCATTATTAGTTGCTGGTGCCCAAAAAAAAGCTAAAGTCGCTGCCGATCTTTCAAAAAAAATAACTTATTTAACTGGCCATTGCGTGTGTGAAAATAAGTGCAACCCCACGTGTGGATCAAATGGATGCAATGTTATTAGCAGATGCCCTGCTCCAGGAGGGAATGGGAAATGTGGCGGAGCTTGTGTTAATGGATCTTGCAACCAAATTGGACCTGCAACTGACTGTTGCCCAGATGGAATGAAAAATAAAATAGAGCATGGCCCCATAAATCCATATACCACTGATGATATTCCTAACGGCTCAATAGCTCGTTTTGATTCATTTCTTAGACCTTTAATTGGATGGGGTCCTACAACAAACCAAGCTTCAACTTGTGAAGCAACTAATAATAAAGAATACAATGGTTTAGATGAATTTAGGTGCCCAAATCCAAAAGAAAGAGGTACTCCTTGCGAAAATATTATATCCCATGTAGAAGGAATTACAAATGTAAATGGAAGAGAAGTTAAAATAATAGACAAAACCAAATGGAACAAGCTGAACCTATATCAACAAATAACATATTTTAAAGAAAAAATTAATGAGCTTCAAGAGTTAATACAAAAAGACAAACAAGCACTAATTGAAGCATCAAAAGAATTAAATACATGTTATTTAGCAATTCCATCTATAGACCTTATAAGAAACATTGAAGCTACACCATATTCTTCGCGCCTTATACTTGTTAATAAAACATTTGAAGATCCTATAACCGAAAACTTAATAGACTCTTCAAAATACTGCACTGGTTTTGGATATAAAAATTCTTCTTGCTTTGAAAACTGCAATAACTCTTGTCCAGATACAAGCCAGCAAGCAATGTCAAATTTTAGTACGGGTGATTGCAGGCAATGCAAAGTGGGGGATGGTGACTATGATAGTTGCATTAACAAACAACAAGAATGCGTAATAAATGCTTTTAAAGCAAAGTTATGCGTTAATGGAGAAAATTCTTCTCAAAAATTAAAAGATTGCCTTAACTCTTGCCAAGATAAATGCCAAGAAAATTGCGCAAAAAAATACTTAGCATGTTCTAATGAATTTAATTCTTGCAAGTCCCAGTGCATAAACAATGGCCAATGCCTTTTAGATAACCCCTTAACTTGTTTACTTAATCCGCAATCTTTTGTTGCCTGCGCCGAAAACAGTCCAGACCAAGGAAACGCCGAAAAATGTTTTAATGATGCATATTTGTGCAAAAATGGTTCAGACGAATTTGCAGGATACCAAGATTGTGCAAATCCTAAAAATTGTTCATCAAATAATGATGAAACTTCCTGTAATAATACTTATGGTTGTAAATGGAGCGTAATGGATGAAAAATGCTTACAAAAATTTTCTTCAGGTTTTCTTTCTCAAAATCCAGGACTTCAAAAATGCCCCAACCCCTCAAGTACTGCACAAAACTCCAGTAACAGTTGTTTAAGTTTGCATCCTGAAACAGCAAAGTGCCCCTCAAACTCATCCTGCCCGTCTTGCGTGTGCGATTCTATAAATACACCTGTTAATTTTCTCATGCCACAAGAAGCAGAAAAAAATGATATTCAATATTTACGTAGAGAATATGCATTAAGCGAACCGCACTTATCTGGAACTTCTTATCAAACTTTTCCAGAATATTCTTATAAAAGGGATATTTCTGTTTTATCAAAACCAACAAATTTTTCTCAACAAACAAGTGGACGTTGCACCCAATATTTGTATAATGGTGACCCTCTCACATTTTATTGCATGAACGAATGGTTTAATGATCCTTTACGAGAAGGCTATACCCCAAAACCTGCAGGAAGCGAACGCGTTTGCTCAAAATCATCGCAAATTCCAGTTGGCACAATGGTAAATGATGCTGAAAATTGGGCAGATAAAATTTCTTATTACTCTACTGATCTACAACTTTCTTTACAAGATATTCTTGATAAAATTAAAATAGCTGGTAGGGCAAAAGACGTGCCTTTGTCTAGTGGATACTGTTCATGTTCTGCAAAAAATCGTTGTGGCACACTAATTTGTAAATCAGATTGTTTTTATACTCAAACATGGGATGCGGCTACTGGTTGGTTTTGCAGATGTTCGGTTGATTCATGTAAGGGAGACCCCTGCCAACAACTTACAGATTATTTGGCAGAAATTTGGAACAACTATGGTAATTTTATGACTAAATACATAAATATACATTTAGACTTACTTGAAGATCCAAAATCTGATATTATAAAGGAGCTCATATATTCACGTAAAATGACAAACAAATGTAGCATACAAAATACTGCTTTTGGACCAGAACACAGAATGCTAAATTGCACTAGAGTTAAAGATGAATTACTAACTCCTGCATCGGAAAATTGTTTTGGCCAAGATATGCAAGATACTTATGATGTGACCAATTGCATGCCAGTTAAAGCTGTTACCGCCCCCTTAGGATCTACTGCTAACCCGGATAAGTATTGTGGAACAGCCCCTAGTACACCAACCGGAGTAATACCTAATAACTTAGCTTCTGTACTTGGAGGTAACCAACCAGTTGTAAACGAGCAAGAGCCAACTTGTTATGAAAATACCCTAATAGATGATTGGTATTGTTGTGAAGAATACGGAAAAGAACCAATGGAAAATCGTAATCCAATATATAATATAAAAAATTAATAATACAAAAATGAAAAATAAATTAACTAAATATATATTATATTCTATAGTTATTTTCTGTTGTTTGGCCAATTTTGCATTGGCCGAACAATCAGACGCCCTACCAAACCTTGTGGCAGATATTTATAAGGGAATTATTTATTCTGCTGGCACCATTGCATCTATTTCCTTTGTTGTAGGAGCTATTGGTTTTTTAATTTCAGGGGGCAATACGGGTTTGGCTAGTAGCTCTAAAGAAAGGATGTTTGGATCAATACTTGGGTTAGTTATATTAATTTGCTCACACTTAATTATGAGTCAAATAAATCCAAAATTAACAAGTCTTGGTCTTGATGTTCCCGTTGCCGAAAACATAGATATTTCTAATAATGATCCTCTTAGTAGACCTGGTGTTTATTTTTACGCCGGCTTTGGTTGCGACAATACAAAAGAAGACCCCTTATATGCAATATCTTCTATAAGTGGAAACTCTTTAAGCCTTAAGCGTTCTGTTAAAATTATAAATAACGAAAATCAAAATATTTTTTATGGCGTCATTGTCCACGAACAAGCCGAACTTTCAGATGGGGGACTGTGCACTATTCCTAAAATTGATGAAAGTTGTGAAGCTATTGGATTAGATTTCCCTGCTTCAGCAGATGTCTTTAAAATAAATAAAAACTACAAAACTTCTGGAACAAAAGTAAGCTTTTTTAGCGAGCCTTTCGGTTTGTCAAAAGAAGCTCATGCTGGTTTCTATGAAGTTCCACGAGAAAATATAATTTATCCTAATCTAAAAATACAAGCAGATCAAATGATTTATAATTACACGGGAACTGGTCGCCCAACTCAATACACTAATCAATATAAAACTTTCCAGGATAGACCAGGCTCTATAAGAATGTTTGGCGACTATTTTGTTGCTATGTATGGTCTTGCTGGAGCCAGAGGAGTAATAGACAATAATTATTGCATGTCTTTTAACCACTTTGATTCAAAAAACCCACCAAATAACCTTTTTGCGCAACCATTTTCCACTTACGCCAATGGCCATATTAAAATAGGTGATGTTTATATTTTTCCAATAAAACAATAATAGAATGACATTTGAAGCGCCCCCATATCCTCAAATATTTGATCAGACTTTGACAGAAACCTCTACTCTGCCTGATTTTGTATTATATATATTCAATTTTGCTGTTGGCCTTGGAATTGCTATAATTTTTATATCTTTAGCCATAGCTGGAGTAATGTACTTTTTTTCTGGCGTAAGCGGACAAATGCAAGAAAAAGCCAAAGATAGGGTAGTAGGATCAATCTCTGGTCTTTTAATTTTACTTTGTACATACTTAATTATAACTACAATAAACCCACAGCTAAGCGTATTTAGATTGGGCGCCCTACCTGAACAAAAAGTTGAGGTTGCCCCTATAACGAACACCACATCTTCGGGGGTTTATTTCTTTAACAATGTCTCTTGTGATCTTTCCCAAAGTCAAAATTTTCTTCTGCTTTCTAATAGCACTGATGACTTAAATGATTTTAAGAAAAAGGCCTTGTCAGCAAAAATCATACAAGGAAATGATTTAAATTCTTCCTATGTTTCTATAGCATATGAAAACCCCGATCTTTTTGGCAAGTGCCAATACATAAGCCCCCGTGGTTCATGCGACGTAATGCAACCACCTTTTGCTTCTTCTGCTTCGGTGCATATTTTTGACTTTGAACCAAATGGCGATGGTGTTTATTTTTTTCGTAAACCTTGCTACAACAAAGACCCGCTAGCCACTATTGGTCAGCTTATTAACAATTGCAAAGAAGGAGGTTATTATTTTGTTCCAAACAATCAAATTAAGCCGATCTTTGATGAAGAATTATCTGACCTCTTATTTACTGGCGTACCAACCGAGGAAAAAACTTGCACGAAATATGATTCTGATGGAAAATGTGTTTCTAGATTAGTCCCTTCGTTAGATGGTGAAAATATTTCTTCATTCATAATTAATGGAAATTATACTATTGTTTTTTATTATGCCGAAGCCGCATCTGAATATTCTCCTTCCTCAATAACCTCGTGCCAAGAATTTCCAAAATTATCTGACAAAAATAAAAAAGGCCCCTTTCAAATAAAGTGGCAAAACATAAGAAACTATAGTGCTTCAGTGGGCGAGGGTGGCATTCCAAACTCTATTGCTATCTTTCCTATTAAAAACTAAACTCTTTTGGCTTTATTACAATATGCCTGTCTAGGCCCTCTCCACGGCTTTCTGTTTGAACGTCTGTTCTTTGGGCTAATTCTGCGTGCACAACTCTTCTTTCATAAGAGGACATTGGGGGCAATTCTTTCTCTTGCTTAGCTAAAGCAACCTCATTGGCTAGCTCCTTAGCAACGTTTTTTAAATATTCTACTTTCTTACGTTTATAACCATTGATGTCTAAATTAATATGAAATGGTTGTTCTGCTTTTTTGTTTAGAACCATTCTCAAAATGCGCTGAATTTCCAAAAGCATTTGCCCACCCTGGCCAATAAACATTTGCGGCTCATCTAATGTAACATCTATATTAACACTTTCCTCCTCTTCAACTGATAGCCCAGCTTCTACGTTGCTTGGTATTGCGCCCATTCTTCCAAAAAACTCTTCTGTTTTATTTTTTATTTTTTCTTGATCTATCATATTATTTACTTTGTAAATCTAATTTTTTGTTTTGTTTCAATATAAGCTCTTGCTGTATTACTGATAAAACACTGCTTGTGGCCCAATACAATCCTAGAGCCGATGGTAACCCCATAAGAATTACAACTGTTAAAACGGGAAAAAAGTATAACATTTGTTTTTGCATAATAGCAGTTGTGTCAATTCCGCCAACAGAATTACTTGCTTGTTTTTTTGGTAATAATGTTTTTGCTTGAAAATATTGGGTAATTCCTGCTAAAACTGCTAACCAAATATTTGGTTTTGCTAGGTCTACAATTTGCAAAAACATGTGGTTTATTCGCCCAGGATTTGGAATAAAATTATATAAAACCGTTAACTTGTCTAGATTAAATCCATCCATAAAAACCTGATAAAGAGCAATTAAAACTATAATTATTGGTATTTGTATAAATAACCCAGAAAAAGGATTCATTTTTTCTTTTTTATATAGCTCTAACATTTCATGAGCTTGCTTTTCTTTGTCGTCTTTATATTTTTCTTGAATTTCTTTCATCTTTGGTTGTATTTTTTGCATTGCCAACTGCGATACAACCGCTTTTGCTGAAGTAGGGTAGAGTAGTATTTTAATAAGAACAGTTAACAATATTATTGCAACACCAATATCTCTGCCAGGAACATACATATATAAAAAAACAAGGCAGTTAAATAACGGCTGATATAAAAAGGTGTGAAATAAGTTAGCTAAGAATTCAAACATTGTTTATTATTTTAAGTTTTCCTAGGGCTGTTGTTATGTCTGACCAAATTTCCTGAAAATCTTTTTGCCCACTGCCTGCAAGAGCAACTACAACAATATCTGTGCTAGTTTTTATCTCTTTGTTTATCTTTTCGGCTATTTGCGAAAGAATCCTTCTTGTTTTATTCCTTACAACAGCTTTTTTTGCAACCTTTTGACTAACAATAAAACCAAACCTATTTTCATTTAAAGCATTTGGTAAAACTCTTAGAACAAAGTTTTTTGTTTTAATGCTTTTAGCTTTTTTGAAAAGCCTATCAAAGTCTTTTTTCTTTTTTATCCTATTTTTCTTTGGCAACATACAAACAAACAAAACTCTATACGCAAATTCTTTGCCTATTTTTCTTTCTTCTGCGCGATAAAACCTGTGAACCAGTTTTTGTTTTCATTCTTCGTAAAAAACCATGTTTGTTAGCTCTTTTTTTCTTTTTTGGTTTATATGTAAAACTCATAGTTATTGTATTTAATTTATATTCTTGTATAATGTCAGTATATCTTAGTTTTTATAAAATTACAAGACGCAAAACAAATATTTATTTTCTATTGTGCGTCTGTTTCTACGAGCTTAACACAGGTTATCCACAAGTTAATAACACCTCTCTCTAGTTTCTCTCTCATTTGACAAGAGGCAAATAAAAAGGAAAAATATAGATATATTCAATCCAAAAAATAAATTTTACTATTTATGGAAAATCAAGAGCTTTGGCAATCAGTGTTAGCCCAAATGCAATTTCATACTTCTAAGGCAGGTTTTGCTACTTGGTTCCACGACACAGAAATTGTAGCAAAAGATAGTGAAGCTGTAACTGTTTCTGTTCCAAATGCTTTTTCTAAAGAATGGTTGAGCAACAAATATAACAAGCTTATATTAAAGGCTCTTCACGACATAGATGCTTCTATAAAAAGGGTGGATTTTATTATAAAAGCTTGCTCTCCAACTAAGACTGTTGTTGCAAAAGCAACCATAGCACCCAACAAAACATTACAAGAAGAAGCTCAACTTAAGTTTGAAGAATTTAAAGTTAATAAAGAAACCAATCTAAATCCTAGATACCTTTTTAATAATTTTGTTGTTGGGTCTTTTAATGAATTAGCTCATGCTTCAGCGCTGGCTGTAGCCGACAACCCGGGGTTTACATACAACCCCTTATTTGTTTATGGGGGTACGGGTTTGGGCAAAACTCACTTAATACAGGCCGTAGGAAATAAAATTTGTGAAGATTCTAGAGAGAAAAAAGTAAAATATGTTTCTTGCGAGAAGTTTGTTTCTTCTATTGTGTCTGCAATAAGAACCAATAGCATGGAGGCTTTTAAGGCTAGCCTGGCTCCAATTGATGTTTTAATACTAGATGACATACAGTTTATTGCAGGTAAAAGCAAAAGCCAAGAAGAATTTTTTCATGTATTTAATTCTTTATATGAAAAAAACAAACAAATAATTCTTTCTTCTGATAGACCGCCAAACGCTATTGCCGAGCTAGAAGAAAGGCTTAGATCTAGGTTTGAAGGGGGAATGATTGCAGATATTAGTTTGCCAGATTACGAAACAAGGTTGGTGATTTTAAAAACAAAACTTCAAGAAAAAGGAGCTGATTTACCAGAAGATATTTTAGATTATATAGCAGCTAATGTAAAAAAGAATATTAGAGAGCTAGAGGGTGCTTTAAACAAAATTTTAATGCACTATAAAATCTCACAAGAGCTAAATGTTGATACAACAAAAAAACTTTTAAAGGGCTTTGTTTTTTCTCCTTTTGAGGTTGCAAATTATAAAAAAATTATAGAATCTGTTGCTAGGTTTTATAATTTAGATGAAAAAAATTTGTTTGACCCTACCAGAAGAAAAGAAATAGTGAAGCCAAGACAAGTAGCCATGTTTTTATTAAGAAAAGAACTTAAATATTCTTTTCCCGCAATTGCCAGAAAGTTTGGTGGCAAAGATCATACAACCGCAATTTATGCTTACAATAAAATACTCCAAGAACACGAAGAAAACAGCAAATTAACCGAAGAAATTAACTTAATAAAACAGCGAATATATAGTGGATAACTCTGTTATTATATAGACAAGATAGCAGAGTATAAATAACAACAAAAATTTTTTAACAAACTTATTCTTTAAAAATTATTAACATTATCCACAATATTTTCACAAAAATTTTTCCGTATAGACCAAGAAGCAAAAATTTTATTCATTTTTCAAAAAACAGCGTCCATAATAACAATAAATATAAATATATTATAATAATTAATATTTATGAAAGTAGAAATTTTAAAAGAAAATTTTAAAAATAGTTTAGGAGCAGTAGAAAGAGTTGTTGGCAAAAATTTAACCTTGCCTATTTTAGACAATGTTTTAATAGTTGCAGAGGATAGTTTTGTTAGTTTAAGTTCTACTGATTTAGAAACAGCTATTAAAATTTGGACGCTAGCAAAAATTTTAAAAAACGGGAAAGTTGTGGTTCCTGCAAAATTTTTATCTAGCTTTGTTTCTTTACTGCCAGAAGAAAAAATTGCTTTAGAAGAAAAAAACCAAAGTCTTTTTGTTGAGTGCAGGGGTTTAAAAAACCAAATACAAGGAGCCAACGCAGAAGAATTTCCTTTAATTCCAGAATTTAAAGATGCTGAATTTTTTGAAATAGATGTTCAAAAATTTATTCAAGGGGTTTCACAAATAGTTGATATAGCATCTCCTTCCCAGGCAAGGCCAGAAATATCTGGTATATATTTTAATTTTTCTAAAAATATAATTAAAATAGTTGCAACAGACAGCTTTAGGTTGGCCGAAAAAACAATAACCCTAGAGGAACCAGTTAAAAGAGATGTGTCTTTTATTCTTCCACAAAAACCCGCCAAAGAGTTAATTGGTGTTTTAACCAATCTTTCACAAGAGTGTGGAAAAAAGGTTAAGCTTTATTTCTTACCAAATCAAACAATGTTTGAGCTTTTAATGAAAGAAACAAACCATCCTAAGGCACAGGTTGTTTCAAGACTAATTGATGGTGAATATCCAAACTATCAAGAAATTATTCCAACAAAATTTAAAACAAAAGTTGTTTTGAAAAGAGATGAATTTTTAAATCAAATTAAGACAGCATCATTGTTTGCAGGAAAAATTAACGAAGTAAAAATAAAAGTAGACGCAGAAAAGAAAGAAGTAGAAGTTTCTGCCAAAGACGCAGACATAGGAGAAAGCCAAGCGGTAATGCAGGCCAAAATAGAGGGAGAGACAATAGAAGCTTCTTTTAATCACAAATTTTTAAGCGATGGTTTGCAAAATATAAAAAGTTCGGAAGTTATATTTGAGCTAAGCAAAGAAGACGGCCCTTGTATTTTAAAGCCAGTAGGGGATGCAAGTTATATATACGTTGTTATGCCAATTAAAGGAAGTTAACGAGAAATAGGAGAGATAAAAAATTGGCTCAACGTTTGAAATTGCCCAGTTGATATTAACCAGTTATTTATTCCTGCTTGCCACAAAAAATATTGCATATCAGAAGCAGGGTTTTGTGGCTGAGGCCCAAGAGGATTATTTTTATCTATATAGTATAGAATTGTGTGAGCGTCATTTAGAGGTAGTTGCCCCAATAAAACGGGGCTTCTATTTGTAATAGGATCTGGTTGAGTAAAGTTTTCGGCGGGATTTTGAGAAATTAAATGAGTCATAACTTTATTCCAAAGAGGGGCTGCAATTCCAACACCTTCATCGTGTGTTGGAGAGTTGTCGTTGTTTCCTGTCCAAACACCCACCACAAAAGATGGAGAATATCCTAATGTCCAACCATCAACAAAGTTTTGAGTTGTTCCGGTTTTAGCTGCTACTTGATAGCCAGGAATTTGCAATGGTGAATTATATCCAAATATTGGAGATCTAGCATTGTTATCGGATAATATGCTAGTAAGTAATCTTACAGCTTGAGTGTCTAAAACTTTTCTTGGTTGTTTTTTATTTTCTTCAATAACGTTTCCATTAGAATCGGTTATTTTTAAAATACTTACAGGTGGTATATAATTACCTTCGGTTGCAAATACGCCGTAGGCTGAAGTTATTTCTAATAAATTTACATCTCCTCCACCCAAAACCAAAGAAAGACCATAATTGCTTGTGTCTGTAAGCGTTGTTATGCCTAAATCTCTAGCAGTTTGTAATGTGTTTTGCATTCCTGCTAAATATAAAATTTTAACAGCAGGAATATTTAAAGAACAACTTAAAGCTGTGCGCAATGTTACAGGTCCTCTATTTTTACCATCATAGTCTTGTGGGTTATAACATAGTCCTCCAGAAGGACTAGTTATTTGCGTTCCGCTTGGATCGCAGTTTGGATTAAACTCTGTTTTAACATCCCATAAAATTGTGTTTGGGGTATATCCTTGGCTAAAGGCGGTAACATAGGCTATTGGCTTAAAAGAAGAACCGGGTTGGCGCTGTCCTATTGTAGCTACATCAAACTTTGGGTCAAACAAACAATTCCCTGGGCCATTTTCATCGCATCCTGCAGGAAAAGAATTGGCAAAGTAATCTTTAGACCCCACCAGAGCTAAAATTTCGCCAGATTTGGGGTTTAAAACAATCATGGCAGCATTATTAGCGTTTTTGCTAGAATTTATAGCATCGGCCTCTTTTATTGATTGTTCTACAAACTGTTGAACATCCCAATCTAAACTAGTATAAACGCGCAATCCTTTTTCCTTTAAGTATTCATCGCCATATTTTTCACTTAAATATTTTTTAACATACATTACAAAGTGGGGAGCTTTTATTAGTTGTTTAGATTCAGAAAAAACAATTTTTTCTTTTTTTGCAGATTCTAATTCCTTTGGTGTTATAAAACCAAGCTTTTGCATTTTTTCTAAAATTCTATCTTTGCTTTTTAAAAGTTCATTTTTATTTGCACCATATGGCGAGTAATAGTAGGGGGCTGGAATTAAGGCTGTTAAAGTAGCAGATTGGGCTATAGTTAAATCAGAAGCTGGTTTTGAAAAATATGTTTGGCTAGCAGCTTCGGCGCCATAAGCATTTTCTCCAAAAGGAATTTTGTTTAAGTACCAGTTTAAAATTTGGTCTTTAGAATATTTCTGTTCTAACTCTATACTTAAAACAATCTCTCTAATCTTTCTAGAAATGCTTTTTTGCTTGGTTAAATAAACAGACCTTATTAATTGTTGGGTTATTGTAGATCCGCCCTGGCTTTTGGAGCCCGAAGTTATATCAACCCAAAGAGCTCGCATTATGCCAAAAATATCAATTCCTCCATGTTGATAAAATCTTGCATCTTCTGACGCCAAAACAGCATGTTTTAGGTTATCAGAAATTTGCTCAAACGGAACAATTTCTCGCCTTTCTTCACCAAAAACATTATATAAAAGAACCTTGCCAGTTCTATCATAAATTTTTGTTGATTGAGCAAAGGGAGTTTCAGTAAACTTTTCTGGCTTGGGAAGATTCCATGTATAGTAAATAATAGTCCCTGCTAGTAAAAGAAAACCAGCAATTGCTAAAAAAAGCAAATACTTTGCAATTTTTATAATTTTTTTATTTATTTTAAACATTTATACATTCTAATCCCAAAAGCAATTTTTTAAAAGAGTATAAGCAAAAAACGCCCTAAAGGCGTTTTTTTGTTTTGTTATTCTTCGTCGGAATTACTATTTGTATCATCGTCGTCTAATACTGTGTCATCATCGTCTGTATCATCGTCGTCTGATACTGTGTCATCATCGTCATCATCTGACGACGTGTCTTCTGCGTCATCGTCCCAGTTTGTATCTTCAAAATCGTCGTCTTCGTTTATAAATCTTGTTAAGATTTCGTCTTCCATTTTTTTATAATTTAATTTTTAGTTTCTAATTATATCTAATTATATTTTTTTAAGAAGTAATGTCAAGCCCCCTTTTCCACAATTTTAATAATTTTTATAACAAGCGCAAATTGCCATGCCCAAAGCATCAAAAGCGTCATCTTTTTTTCTATAATTTTTTTTCATATCAAACTTGCTTATATCAATAGTTTTTTCAATCATTTTTATAATTTGTTTTTTTTCAGCTCTGCCATACCCTGCAATAGCCATTTTCATTTGTAGGGGAGTGAATTCATATACGAGTAAATTTTTTTCTTCAGCTGCTAACAAAATTACTCCTCTGGTTTGGCTTACGGGCATCACAGTTTTTAAATTTTTGAAAAAAAATAATTTCTCTACAGACACCACATCTGGTCTGTATTTTTCTATAAGTTTTAGAACTTCTTTATATATTTTTTTTAAACACTCGCCAGGAGTAGACAGTTTGTCTGTAACAACGCATCCAAAATCAATAACCTCCAAATTTTTATCTGGATGTTTTTTGATAATAGAGTATCCTACCACGCTCGATCCAGGATCAATTCCCAAAATAACCATATTTAGATTATAACATAGTGCTTGACGTAATCATAGATAAGAGTAAAATAAATGAATATAAGTAAATTTATAAAAGAAAAAATATGAGAATAAAAAATCTCGTACTAGTAACTATTTTATTAATAGTGTTTTTGTGTTTTGGTCAAACATTGCCAGCAAAAGCTACAACAATTGCAGAATTGCAAGCGCAAATTTTGGCGCTTCAGGCGCAGTTGCAAGCCCTGCAAGGCCAGCAAACCACAGAGCCATCTTGGTGTTACACATTTACAACTAATATGGGTTATGGAGCTACTGGTCCTAATTTTAATGCTTTAATTACGGTTTTAGATAAAGAGGGTATAATGGATTTTAGTGATAGCAACAGGCCATCTGAATATAATGAAGACATAGGGGGTGGAGTAGTAGAGCTACAAGCAAAATATGGAATTAGACAAACTGGTTATTTTGGTTCAATGACTAGAGCAAAAATAAATGCAATTTATGGTTGTGGAATAGTTGCCAGACCAACAGCCACAATTTCAACTAGCTCACAAACAACAAGTTTAAATCCTTATATAATAGGTACAGCAATTGGAACTAGCAAGGTAGGAGTTGTTTTGTCTAGTCAAAGCGGAGACAGGGTATATGGTAGTGGGTTGGTGTCTGTTATAAGTGGTAATTGGTCAGTCACTGTTATGCCCGCGCTTTCATTAGGAAATTACACTATATATGTTTACGACGCAAACAACAGGCAGTTAACCAGCAAACCCTTAAGCGTTGTTTCTTCTACTCAGCCATCCATCACTGTCACTTCACCTAACGGCGGAGAAACGTGGGCACAAGATTCATCGCAAAGGATAACATGGACAACAGCGAATATTCCAGCTTCTAATGGTATGACTGTTAGATTAAGAGATATTGCTGGTGCAGAGCATTATTTATGGGGTATTTCCGATACAGTTCTAAACAGTGGAGTTTTCTATGGTATTATCCCGCCAACGATTGCTGCGGGTCAATATAAAGCTGAAGTTAAAACTTCCATTGGCAGTCAAAGCTATATAGATGCAAGCAATAATTTTTTTACTATCACTGCACCAACCACCCAGTCGACAAATGGATCGTGTGGATCGGCTAGGGGTGTAAGTTCTGGAACTATGCCTTCAAGTAATTTGTGTTCATTAGGCACGCCTTCAATTGTTTCTGGCAGCACAACTTCAGGATCTTGGTATTGGACATGTGCTGGCTCAAATAATGGGACAACGGCAAATTGCTCTGCTTCTGCTTGTACACCAACCAGGCAAGCAAATAATTATTCAGATTATTATTTTGGAGATTCTGATAAAAATGGATATTACGGAAATTGTGATCCAACTTATGGGGTGGGATCTTGTTATGGCAACGGAGTAAGGGATAAATTAACAATTGTTAAAGAAGCATTAGACAAGCAAACATCTTATAAATTAGAGAATATACAATCAATTAAAGTTATTTCATGTGTTCCATTTAATGGACCAGGAGGTTCTTATGTGACTGGTTGCCCAGCAGGAACAACTTTTACATACTGCGTAAAAAATCAAAATGATGGAGTAGCAAATTCTGTTTTATTAGGAGTGGTCTCTTCCGATCAAATTTCCACCCAGCCGACAATTAATTCGGTTTCGCCAGCATCTGGACCAGCTGGTACAGTAGTTATAATATATGGTTCTAATTTTTCTACAACTGTTCAGAACCAAGTTACATTTAATGATCCTACCCATGACGATCCTGTTACGGCAACAACTTCTTCCGACGGAACCAGAATAACATTTACTGTTCCAAGCTCAACATTTTCTGGCATAACCCCAGGTACATATAATATATCAGTTGAAAATACAGCAGGTCAGCACAGCAATTTTGTAGCATTTACAGTAACCTCTGCTCCTCAGTCAACAATTACCGTGCTTGCACCAAATGGAGAACAATATTGGCAAGTTGGAAGTACTAATAACATAGCATGGTCTTTTGTTGGCTTGCCAACAAATACTGCAGTGGATATCTTTCTTCAATATCTTACCGTAGGGCGCACCGAAACGCCAGATGTAATTGCGCGAAATGTTTCGGGCATGAATTATACATGGGTTGTGCCAAATGTTCCTGCTGGTAACTACAAAATTTCGATACAGTTACACAATCAAACATCTAATGTTTTAGCCGGCTTAAGCCAAACATTTAACATTACCCAGCCAATAATTACAGTAATTTCGCCTAACGGAGGGTGGGAACCGGTTAATGTTTCTAATCCAGTTATTGTTTCTATAAAAACAACAACCGCATCGCCAATTAAAAATTATATAAATTTAATTGACACAGATACCAACAGCTCTTATTCACTTGATTCTTTGCTTGGTTCTAGCGGTATTGTTTTTACAAGTAGCCAAATTAGTCAACCAAACCAAACAATTACTTTTAGTAATATAACCGCCAGTTACAACTTAAACACTTCTCACAGGTATAAAATAGAAGCTTGCACAAATGGTATTTGTGATAGAAGCGATAATTACTTTAACATCGTTACAACTGCGCAACCGGCGTCAACTTCTTCAACTAATTCTAATTTAGCAGGTGTTTCTAGCGCATGGGAGGCCTTGCTTAGAGCTTTAATAAATAGATAAAGATAATTAAAAAGCCCCGCGCAACGCGCGGGGCTTTTTATAGTTTTTAGTTTTTTAAATTTGAGTAGATGTTGTTAACTGCGTCGTTGTCGTCTAAAATATCAAACAATTCTTGAGCTTGCGCTTTTTCTTTATCAGAAACTGTAACTTCTTCTTTGGCAACATATCCTAAAGATGAAGAATCTATTACTATTCCTTTTTCTTCTAAGGCCTTTTTAACTGCATCTAATTCTTCTGGCTTTGTATAGATATCAAGTTCCTCGCCATACCACCTTACATCATCTGCTCCACAATCTATTGCAAGCATTTCTAATTCTTCTTTTGGTTTTTGATTTCCTTGTATAGCAATTGTACCTTTTCTATCAAACATCCATCTTACAGCTCCTTCACCAGCTAGTTTACCATTGTTTTGGTTTAATATAACTCTAATTTCTCCTAAAGTTCTGTTTGTGTTGTCAGTAATGCCGTCTATTATTAAAGCAATTCCACCTGGGCCAAAAGCTTCATATGAAACACTTTCTAAAACTTCTT
>Ga0172371_10003469_pt1 | contig 24400 bp, 29 predicted proteins | sample Lak12m_FD_114543 | JGI IMG/M metagenome (GOLD analysis project Ga0172371, IMG submission 114543) | Freshwater microbial communities from Kabuno Bay, South-Kivu, Congo - kab_022012_12m | ecosystem: Environmental > Aquatic > Freshwater > Lake | place: Democratic Republic of the Congo: South-Kivu... | reverse complement strand
CTCCCGAAGAAATCGGTCATGCTCGTGGGGGGATCCTCTCGGAACCGGACAATGATCCACTATCTCTCCAAAGAGATCGAGGACCTGTTCATACCGGAAGAGGCGCCTTACTTCGAGGCCCTTGGCGCGGCCCTGTGGGCTTTGGATAATCCTACGGACCGATACACCGGTGCTGAACATGTGTTTCAGAAAAAAGGGACCGCATTCGGTTATCTCAGGCCGTTGGATCAGTTCCGGGAAATGGTGCGCTTCGAAGAGCGCCCCCGCGGCAAGGCTGAACCCGGCGATCGCACCATTCTCGGTCTTGACGTGGGTTCGACAACCACGAAAGGCGTGATAATGCGATGCCGCGACAAGGCCATTCTCGCGGCGGATTATCTCCGCACCGACGGCGATCCCGTAGGAGCGTCGCGCAACGTTTATCGCAGCCTAGCAGAACAGATTGACGTGCCCATCGAGATAGCGGGGCTTGGGGTGACCGGCTCGGGGAGGCAGATTGCAGGTCTCCACGCGATGACCGAGGGCGTGATAAACGAAATCATAGCCCACGCAGCGGCAGCGGTCCACTTCGACGCGGAGGTGGACACCATCTTCGAGATCGGGGGCCAGGACGCGAAATATACGTACATCACAAACAGCGTGCCCAGCGATTATGCGATGAACGAAGCGTGCAGCGCGGGGACGGGCTCGTTCCTGGAAGAATCCGCGAAGGAGAGCCTGGGCCTTAAGGTCACCGATATCGGCTCGGTGGCCTACACCGGCGATAGCCCCCCCAATTTCAACGATCAGTGTGCTGCCTTTATAGGTTCGGACATCAAGAACGCGGCCCAGGAAGGCATACCCGTCAACGACATCGTGGCGGGCCTGGTTTACTCCATTTGCATGAATTACTCGAACCGAGTGAAGGGTAACCGCCCCGTGGGCAGGAAGGTCTTCATGCAGGGCGGGGTTTGCTACAACGAAGCCATTCCGGCCGCCATGGCCGCACTTACCGGCAAGGAAATAGTCGTGCCGCCGGAACCCGGCCTCATGGGAGCCTTTGGAGTTGCCTTGGAAGTGGAGCGACGCATTCAACTGGGCCTCATGAAGGAAGACTCCTTTGACCTGAATCGCCTCGCGAACCGTGAAGTTGTCCACAAGAAGTCCTTCGTATGCGGCGGCGGCAAAGAAAAATGTGACCGCCGCTGCGAGATCGCAAGGATTGAGCTGGAAGGAAAGACCTATCCGTTCGGCGGAGCTTGCAACCGCTATGTCAACCTCATCCGCAACCTGGAATTCGACAAAGAAGCTCTGGACATGGCCGAATACCGGCAGCGGTTGGTATTCAGGGATCTGGCCAAGGACGACGTTCCTGATCAGCGCCCCACCGTGGGTATGAATCGCTCCTTTCTGGTAAATACTTACTTTCCGTTTTTCAATGCCTTTTTCAAAGACCTCGGCTACAGGCTTGTCCTGCCGGACCAGATGGATCCCGTGGGCGTTGAGCAGCAGGGAGCCGCCTTCTGCTTCCCTGTGGAAATTTCCCACGGGTTCATGCCTGACCTGCTTCGAAAGAATACGGATGTTCTGTTTCTCCCACACATACGCGGCATCCCGACCGACGAGGCCAATTTCAATACATGCACCTGTGTGTTCGTTCAGGGTGAACCGTTCTATCTCAGGAGCACCTTTGAAGGAATCGAATCCAAGAAGGTGCTCACTCCATTCCTGGACCTTAGCCGCGGTCTGGAACCCAAGGCCGCGGAATTCAGCAAGATAGCAGCCGCGCTGGGTGCTTCCCAAGAGGCGGGCCGCCGAGCTTTCAACGCAGCGGTCGCGGCTCAGCAGGCATTTAAGAACGAACTCCGGGCCAAGGGCGCCGAGATCCTCAAGGAATTGGAAGGGGATCGCGAAGCGACAGCGGTGGTGCTTTTCGGCCGGCCGTACAACGCCTTTGCCGGTGAAGCCAACAAAGGCATTCCAGCCAAGTTTGCCTCCCGCGGCTACCGAGTCCTGACCTTTGACATGCTGCCATACGAAGATCAGACCCTGGACGATGAACCCACAATGTACTGGTCCATGGGGCGTATGATCCTCAAGGCCGCGCGCTTCGTAAGGAATCACCCTCAGCTTTTCGGGACCTATATCAGCAACTTCTCCTGCGGGCCGGACTCATTCGTGGTTGGCTATTTTCGCGAGGAGATGGGCAGGAAGCCTTCCTTAACCCTTGAATTGGACAGCCATACCGCAGACGCGGGGCTCGAAACGCGGATAGAAGCCTTCCTCGACATCGTCCGTCACTACCGCGAGCTGGAGAATCGCAAACGGATTCCGGCTGTGACCAAGGACTTCCGTGCAGCCGTGACCGCTGTTGTGGACGGCAAGCCGGTCATAGCGACCGCGGACGGCAGGAACTTGCCCCTCAACCATCCCAGCGTGAGGATAATACTACCGGCAATGGGTCGTTTCTCCCACATGGCGCTGGTGAACACCTTCCGGAAAGTTGGCATCCAGGCTTACGGTCTGCCGCCTGCCGACGAGGAGGTGCTGAAGATCGGGCGAGGCAACTCCACATGCAAGGAATGCTTGCCGTTGCAGACTACGGTTGGGTCCATGCTCAACTATTTCTGGAACGACAGACCGGAAGGGGAGGTGACGGCATATTTCATGCCCGGCGCAGGCGGCCCTTGTCGTTTCGGCCAGTACAATGTCTTTTCCAGGCGCCTCATTGAGCGGCATCGTATCCCCGACGCTGCAGTCCTGACCCTGAACGCAAGCAACGGATACATGGGACTGGGTGACAGGTTCACGCTTCCTGCCTGGCGGGCCATAATCGTCGGCGACGTGATGTACGAGATCTGGTGCACGCTTCTTGCCGCAGCGCAGGATAGGGACAGCGCCGAGGAGATCTTCAACAGGGAATGGCAAGCTCTGGTGAACGTGATTCACCATCCCTGGAGGTCCATCCGCAAGCAGATCGTCTCGACGGCCGATACACTTTCGCGTATCCCGCTTCACACGCCGTACGAGCAGATACCCAAGATCTCTCTCATCGGCGAGATCTACGTTCGCAACGATCCTATTTCTCTCCAGAAACTCGTGGAGAAAATGGCGGAGAGAGGTTTTATAGTCCGAACCTCCCAGACAAGCGAATGGATCAAGTACGTTGATTGGCTGATAAAGAACCGCATTGAAGGCGACAGGCCCGATATTCCTTTCTGGATTCGCTATTTCGTGAAGCGGCACTTTGACCACAAGATCCGCGACTTGATGGCGCCTTCGGGGCTCTTTTTCAACGAGACACTGAAAGTGGAGGACCTGATCAAGGCCGGCGAGAAATTCATCTCTCCGAAGCTGACGGGTGAGGCCATCCTCACGGTTGGTGCCGCTCTGCACGAGATTCTGCATCCCGCGTGCGGCATCATCTCCATTGGACCTTTCGGGTGCATGCCGAGCAGGGTGGCCGAATCAATCCTCTCCGAAAAATTTACGGCAGGCGAGAAGCTGTCCCTGTTGAGCCGTTCCAACGGCCATGCGGGCACCGGCGCTGCCGGAGTGCTCCGGCGGCCTGAGGAAAAGCTTCCGTTCCTCGCGATCGAAACCGACGGGAATGCGTTTCCGCAAATAATCGAGGCGAGGCTGGAGGCCTTTGCGTTACAGGCCCGGAGACTTCACGAGCGAATGTTGCAGCAGGAGCATTGATTGCCGGGAGGCAGCGACCGCTTTGTCAAACAGGAGCAATGACGGTTCCACTACTCGTGAGCGAGGCAATCGTGCCGAGGACATAGCCTCGGAGCATCTCTCCAGGCTCGGGTACCGGATCATCGAGCGGAATTTCGTCTGCAAACTGGGCGAGATAGACATCGTAGCCTCCCACAACAATGAAATCGTGTTCGTGGAGGTCCGTTCCAGGCACTCGGCCAAGGCCCTGGACCCTGTTTTCTCGGTGAACAGACGCAAACAGCAGAAGATAATTCAGACCGCCCATGTGTATCTGGCGAGCCGCTTCCGGAAGACTCCTGCCGCGAGGTTTGACGTAGTGCTGGTTACCTTAGGGCAGCCGCCGCATGTGGAGGTGATACCGGACGCGTTTTACGCGGAGTGATACGGATTCTCGTTCACATAGGCCCCTCGCCCTGGCTTCCTCGGGGAAAGGGGAAGTCCGTAAGCCGCGGAGTGATCGAATCATCCCCGGCTCTCTTCCTCCGGGAGAGAGGATTCCCGCCGCTCCCTGGCCCTCTGGGAGAGGGAAGGGGTGAGGGCGAAGAATAGCGTCGCCTTGAAGCAAATCCTTACGGTGCGAGTCCTGATTCAAAGAGTCCGTGTGACGCTATTGGCCTGCCCGGATCTCACGGACGCGGCGGTTGACAAGCGCCTTCAAAAAGGCTAAGAATAGTTAGACGCCGTTGATTCGGCGTGAGCCGCGGAATGTGGCTGGATTATGGAACGGCCGCCGCGAGCTCGGATAAATACCTCGAAGCGCCCTTAGCTCAGCTGGATAGAGCGTCTGACTACGGATCAGAAGGTCGGGAGTTCGAATCTCTTAGGGCGCACCAAAGAAAAACAAGGGCTTAGGTTCAAAACCGAGCCCTCTTCTTTTGGAAATTGCCCACTTTCCACCCCTAATAAAATCACACAGTTATACATAGAGGTACCCCACGCGGCGTACATTTCGGCGTACGTCAAGCGACTTCCGCGACCTGCCGATAAGCCTTCATTTTTATTTGGGAACACCATTTCAACCACCGGTTTAGCGTTTCGCGGGGCGTCTAATGATGCCGTTTTCAGCCCATTTTCCAAGTGGCTGGAATTGTTCAGACAGGTACGCCTGGTCAGTCGTACCAAAACGAAGCAGACCAAACGAACACAATTACCCGTGCCTAGCGCGGGCGTTCACACAATCATCAGGAGAGAGGAGCTTTCAATGGATCAAATCACCCTCACCCGCACCGGCAATCGCCCCCTTCGATTCGTCGGGGAACAGATTGAAAACGAGTCCACGAAATGGATCAACGGGAAACAGCAGAACCGGTGGAGCGAAATCGGGCTGTACCGAACCAAAAACAACCTTTATGTCCTTGCGATCAACTACTACACGTGTTGGCAGGGCGAACAGGACCACTACAGAGCCGACATTTTTGACTCCATCGAGGACGTAGCGGCTTATCTCCGGGCTGATGACGGTGCGTGCTCACGATCTTTCGCCACAGCAATCAGCCGACTCTTGGAAAATTACCCGGAGGATTTGGAGGTTACACCCGCTGCACCGGATCACGCCGGGCAGGACGAACCGGACGAACCGGAACTCATAAACCTTCCGGCTACCAATTAGGTGTATCTCTCATATTTCACGGCCCGCGGCAGGGGGTGAGTAAGCACTTGCACCTAACCCTGAACGCGCTATAATGGCGCTGTTCGTGATCTCCAAACTGGTGCGTTTTGCGATGGCCGGTCTCAGCAATGGGGCCGGTTGTCGTTCTAGGACGGAACGGTTGAAACACCCCTCCCCTTGCAACAATCTCCCACCGTGTTATACTGATTCCAGTGAATTTATGGCATTTCAACGAGAGCCTGGGCCCGACGATTAACTGGACCCAGGTTCTCACGTTCTGGGCACTCACCACGGAAAACCCCGTAAAATTCATGCAATAACCCATATCGGGTATGGCAGTGATATCACACACGATTCAGGCCGGGAAAATGGCAGGATGAACAGATGCGCAAATTTGCGTATCTTGATGCCTTCCACAACCAGAGGGACAGGCGGAACTTGACCGAGGCGGAGTTGGTGAGGGCGATGGCGGTGCTGGATAAGAGGAAAGAGAAACACACTGAGAGAAACGAGACCGGAGCTTTCACACCGAAAGCGCCAAGTGGCGCTCCCGGTGAAACGCCGCGCAAATCTTCCGAATCCACTGCTTCCATCCTCGGCATCTCCCCGCGGAAGGTGGAACGGACGCGGACCTAGCCTCATGTGAGGCTAAGTTAGTGGGTAGTAAATCCGCTGAATCTACTGCTTCCATTCTCGGTATTTCCAGAGCCAAGGTAGAGCGTACATCATGACAGTAACCATGCTTCCCTTGCGCGGTCATGAAATAATCATCGCTCAATAACATGCAACCTGTTCACTATACTGAACAATCAAAGCACAAAAAGGTACCGCAGTTCAGCACACTGAACACCAGGCCACAGCGCGCATGTCCAGCAAACGGCTTGAATAGAGGGAAGGCTAGGTAAATGAAGATGAACACAATGACAGGGACCTGAACCGACCCGCGTGTCTGTCTCTTGGCCTGACCTTATGTCTCAGATGACATAGCCCCTATTCACAGTGTGACCAACCTGTCTGTTGGTCTCAGGGGGGGGTTCGTCTTCCACTGACGTTTGTCTTGAACCCCCCTGCTACGTGGGGCAGAGGCGCTCAAATTTCAACGATAATCTCTCACGAGGGGTAACCTATGGGTCAGGCTCAAAATCGCTTAGAATCGTCAGGATGCCTCAGCAGCACGGCCTTAGTGAGAAACGCCGCCACTGATGCCCATGTAATCGAATCGGCTACGCGCACGCGGGACAGGGGTGTCACATCTATGTGCCTGTTTCCGAGTCCAGGAATCGGCTACGCGCACGCGGGACAGGGGAGAGAGAGTTTATTGACACGCGTGTCAATAAAGAATCGGCTACGCGCACGCGGGACAGGGGTTTAGTAGTACGCGTACTACTATTTTCAATTCGAATCGGCTACGCGCACGCGGGACAGGGGCTGGAAACAAGTCGCCAATTGGCGACTTGAACACCCCCCCCCTTGTGTCTCACCCATGAACAACAACCGGGTTTGTGTCTCATGAAACGGCCCTTCGTGAGCAACAACGAGGTGGTCAATTCGACCACGCTGGAATCACACGGGAATCGAGGATGCGCGCATCGTCGTGCTACGCATCCGACAGTTCAGAAACTTCCGAGACATACACACTTGGACCCTAGTGTGTGTGAATCACAGGCGATTTGCCCCAAAATAATGGGAGTCACACGGGGTCATCCGGGCGGGGGGACATGGGCTGTTGCATGTAGACGCGATTTTTGACAACCCCTTCTCGCTTTTTTGGCCAATTTCCGAAATTTCCGAAAATAGGTCTTGACATCCTGTACAGAGGGTGTAATCTAATATCAGAAACTTCCGAAACTAGAGAGGACGCCATGAACGCAGTAGGTTACATCCGGGTGAGCACGGAAGAGCAGAGCCGGGAGGGGGTCTCCCTGGACATGCAGGCGAGTAAAATCAGGGCTTACGCTACCCTGAACGACCTGAACCTTGTGGACATAATCGAGGATGCGGGTATCTCTGCGAAAACTATTAAAGGGCGTTCCGGCATTCAGCGCGTACTCGAGCTGGTGAGGACCAAACAGGTTGACGCTGTGATCGTTTACAAATTGGACCGGCTGGCCAGGAACGTCATTGAGTGCCTGGAAATGGCAAACCTTATGGACAGGGGCGGAGTTGCGCTTCACTCAATAACCGAGAAACTTGATACACAGTCGGCTCTTGGACGGTTCTTTTTTACCCTCACTGCGTCTCTGGCCGAAATGGAGAGGGGAATCATATCGGAGAGGACATCTGCGGCACTGGCACAGAAACGCAGCCGGGGAGAGAAAACCGGGGGAGACGTTCCTTACGGTTACAGATCTGTTGATGGGAAACTTGAGCCTAACCCGGCAGAGCAACGCGCAATCGGCAGAATCCACGAACTTCGTGACCTGGGTTATTCCTACCAGAGGATAGGGGATGCATTGACCAGGGAGGGGATATTCACCCGGAAGGGGACGGCTTTTCAGCCGACTCAAATCATCAGGATCTTGAAGGCGGCCTAACTGCAATGAGAAAACCACGACGATTCAAATCAGCAGAGGACGAAATCGAGGCGATTCGCAAGGAGCCCGCCTTCAGGGCCCTTGTGAATGACCTTAAACAGCAGACCGAGGACCAACATGAACGCTTAGGAGAATGGCTTGACGGACAGGCCGGAGAGGATGGAGACCATGAGCGCGCCGAGTGAGATGGATTCGAGAACCAGACGAATCTTTGAGCTGAAAAATGCCGGAAAAACCCACGCGGAAATAGCCGAGGTGCTTAGACTTGACGGGATAACGAACACCAAAGGCGGCCAATTCACGACCGGGAGTGTCCAACAGTGGATTCTTCGATGGAACAGGAAGCACACAACAACGCAAACTTCCGAAACTTCCGAACCGTCAGACACCACACCTGACGAGGTACCATCCGAACCTTCCGAAACTTCCGACAGCGCGCAGTCTTCCGATGCTTCCGAAAGTTCCGATGTCAGCGCGCATCCTGGTGAGGTTTCCGAACCTTCCGACACTTCAGAAATGAGCGTGCTTCCATCCGAACCTTCTGATATTTCGGATGACAGAGACATGCCTGAATCATGGAAACGTCAGATACTTCAGATGATTCAGACGGAAATGAGGCGAATGATGGAGCTTCCGACAGTTCAGAAACTTCCGACAGGTGCAACGATGCCTCTCCCCCCCCCAGTGAAACGGGTGAAACGGGAGGAAACGAGCCGGATGGTGAACCCGGCGGAGCGTGTAAAACTTGGTGTGACATTGAATCCACGGCTCTATGAGCTATTCGAGGAGCAGCGCGCACAGCTTGGCTTGACGGCTTCGGCTTACCTGGACGCTGTTCTGTGGAATTTCTTCGGTCAACCGGACCTATCTTCGGACCCTTCCGACATTTCAGATATCTGACGCGTCGGATGCTTCGGAAATTAGTAATGTCAACAGCTCCCAACATCGTAATCGTTCAGGATTCGAGGGAACAACGCGGCTACTCGGAATTATTCACGGCCCCTTGCGCCATTGGATGTCTGCCCACGGGGGATTATTCCATCAGGGGCCTGGAATCCCTCGTTTCAATCGAGAGGAAATCTCTACCTGATCTGTTGCAGAGCCTCACCAGGGAGCGGGAGCGATTCGAGAGGGAGCTTTACCGTGGGCGTGCCTTGAGATTCTTTGCTGTCATAGTGGAATGCGATGCCTCAGACATACTACAGGGACGCTTCGGCCGGTTCTCGTCGGTCAACCCTGTGGCCATATGGGAAAGCATTGCAGCTTTCAGCGTGAGGTACGCTCCCTTCATCTATGCCGGTGATCGTGACACCGGGGCCCGGCTATGTGAATCTCTCCTGATGAAATTCGCCCGGGAGTGTTGGTTGACGGCGAGGGCTCTGGACCCTGGAAAATTGGAGTCCCACCGGGTCAGGCACGGATTACGGGAGGGCCCTTTGCAACAGGCCGCAATTTTGTAGAGAATTTTTGAACGAATTTCGGGCCCAAACAGCCCCTTGACCCTTGGACCTATACTAAACCATTCGCGAATTGAGATCGTGCAACCTTGGCCGGAAATTGCTCGGTAGGGACGGCCACAAAATCAAAATTGATAGAGGGATGCAATGCAAACTGACTTTGTGGAACGAATGAGGGAGGCACGGAAACTTGCAACCCCCAAGGGGACCTTTCAACAGGCCATACAATCTCACTGCTTTGAATGCGTGGGCAACTTCGTGACTGAGGCTCACGACTGCGGCGGAGAGCAGGTCATGGATGGTAAACCATGTCGGCTCTATGCGTTGAACACCCGGAAAAAACGATGGCAGGCAACCAAAGGGGCCCTTAAGCGGAGCATCTTGGCGGAATGTAGATTTTGTCTTGGTAAACAGGATGTCTCGGGATGCACTTCTCCGAATTGTAATCTCTATCCATTCGGGCCCGGCAGACCATCTTCAACCGGGGGGGCTCCATGACCGGCTACCGAGTCCGATACGGCCAGCTACGTCATACCGGGATTGGCGTCTCATGTCATGCGAGGAACTGCATTGTTGAGCAGGACGGCAACACCTTCACGGCTACCTGGGATGAACCCGACGGTGAACATTCCCGAACTATCACCCCGGATGATGGGCTCTATTACGACCGCATGGTCCAATTGTATGAGAAAGCTGCGCGTGATGCGCTTCCACGGCTTAGGTTGCGGGAGGTTGGACCACGGCCGTATGTCCACAAAATGTGAATCATGATGCGCGCGATGATGGCTTGTGATATATTCGATGCAATTGATACGGCCCTTAATTTCTGAGGGCTAGAGACCGATAATGCTACAGGAGATGCGAACATGAGCTTAGCAACCCAAACTTTAGGACCCTACGGGAACGCGATCCCGGGCAACAAACATCCAGACATCCGGAAATACCTGGAAATTCTGGAGATTCTCAGCGAATCGGATCAACCCCGAGTGGTCAAACTTCTCGCAGGTCTCTCCGATGAGGAGCGCAGCGCCTTCACCCTGGCCATACAACGGCTATCCGACAGCTGGGGGCGTCACGTCTTCGGTGTAGGAAAACCCACCATGCTGTTGCTCAAGCGGCTCGAAATGGGGTTTTCCAGAACAGCACTCGCCAAAAAACTGAGTGTGAGCGGGCTTTCGGCTACGCAAATCAGGAAACTCGAATATTATAAACCCGCGGACGGCCCCATGAGCGACAGGTTCGACGAGCCGCTGAGGAAATGCTTCGGGGTCCCTATGGCGGAACTGTTGCGGCCTGTGGATGCCGATGTGATTGCATCCTGGTGCAAAACTATACGGAAATAACCCATCAATACCACTTACGGAGGAAATTACGATGAATCAGGACACACAATTTCGCATGACCACCGCTCGGAATGCCCTTATCGGCAATGCCGGGACGTTGACTCAGCTCAGGCGTGATTTCGAGGCCGCAGCCCTAGTCCTTGGAGATCCTCAGAGGACCGATGATGCCACCACGACCGTCATGATCCAGAGCATTACCGCAATATCAGAGGCTCTGGCGGCCCTTGACGGCAAGTTGACTGCGGTCTTGAAAACCTTGGGAACGGCTCCACAGCAGGCCCAGAAATCGGAATCGCGCCAGCAGCCCCAGGCGAGAAAATGGGAGCCCCGAACGAATTCGAACGACCCCTACAGCGCATTTGATGACATGTTTGACAAATAACCCGCCCCATGCGGCACACAAGAAGCCCCGCCCGCGCGGGGCTTTCCAGGCATTGAAAACAGTGATATCTATATCACTCCAAGAAGCCCCGCCCGCGCGGGGCTTTCTCATGTACGATCCTTCAACCGGCCCCTCACCCGTGCCCACGTTCGGCCGTACTTCCCGAGGGTTGCCCGATGCACCTTGAATCCACATGAACCTACGCCTGAAAGCACCATGAAAAAATATCCTTGCGCGCGAAAATGCTCAATTCTCGGGGGTATTGTGCTTGATAGCGAGCAATCAGGACCATTCTGTGTAGAAAAATGTTGACACCCCTATTCGGGCAGTGATAGCAACATGCAAAAATACCGATTTCAGGAGGAAATCACATCATGGCCCGACCCAAAAAATACAAAATAGTTCAGATCGCCGTCGAACCGGCAGTCTGGGAGCAGCTTAAAATGGTTAGCGACGTGGAACAACGGCCTGTTGCCGGGTTGGTGCGTATCATGATGAGGCAATTCGTCGCCAAACGGCAGGATGCCGAGAGATCCGCGGCCGCGTAACAACCCTGTTTTTGTCCCCCACGTGGGGATTTGTTCGGATTTGGAATTGATGGTTTGTCACCGTGGGGGGCCCCACAAACGCAAAACCGGCGGGGCAGCCGGTTCGCGGAGGGGGTAATAATTGTTATGGAGTGCTCCATGAGTAAACCAAAATTGGCCGTATGTCAACCGGCGAAACGCCACGGGACATGGTTCACAGGTGCGTTCACGCGCGATCCCAACGCGCTGATTCGCAACGGAACAATTCCCGCCATTGAGCGTCTCGCTTGGTTCATCCTCAATAGTTATTGTCAAAATGGCTCCAATACGTGTTTTGTCGGATTCCCGACGTTAGCGCGCGATTTGGGAGTCGCCCAGCGCCACGCGCAACGGGTCATTACGCGGATGGAGCGGCGGGGATTGGTCATTGTAACCGACCGCCCCGGCAAATGGGATGGGAACCAATATGAGTTGGTCATGCTAGAACCCCCGACATGTACGTCAGGGGTTAGACGGCGGAACCCCCGACATGTACGTCAGGGGTTAGAACCATCAACCCCTGACATTTTGATCCACCAACCCCTGACATTTTTGACACCAACCCCTGACATTTTGGGCACGGAAAACGAACCTATCCCCGCGATATCACAGGCGAACCCCAACCCTAAAACGACTTTAAAACGACTATATAAAACGACTAGTAGTAGTCACGCATTGCAGCGTGACCGCGACGACGGTTCTGCAAAAACTGACCATCCAAAATCAGGGACGACGACCCCAGGGGTACGCGAGCTCATGGAATATTTCTGTTCAGCGTACCAGCAGACCATCGGGGCCAAATATTCGGTATCAGGTGGCAGGGATGGAAAAATTTTCAAATCGCTGTTGAACGATCATTCGTTAGACACGCTCCGCGCAGCCATAGACCAGTTTTTAGCTGATGATGACGAGTGGCTACGGGGCAAACGAGATGTTCCGGTGTTCAGGAGCCGCGTAAACCGGTACGTCCAGGAAATGAACGCGCCCGCGGCGACGCATCAGGCCGCGGGGACACCAGTGCAGCCCGCAAACAACCCCCCCCGCAACCTGCTCGATTTTGACGACCCCCCTCCACGTGAAATTTCGCAGGTCGAAAAACATCTGAACTGGTTGATGTCCGACCGGTTGGACCATTACGCGGCGAAATATTCCAACATTAATGTCGCATATTTGCTGCGGTTCCGGTTTTATGGCGAGATGCTGGTGGCGGGGGACGGTTCACCAGGAGCCGCGAGCCGCGATGCACTGGACAGAATTTGCGACGAATGGTTGCGGGCACGGGCAGAGCAGGCGGCGTCACGGCCCGTCAGTGCACCACGACCCGTGGATGAATCCCTCGGAATGACGGTTGAGCAACTGGAGGCGCGGAAACAGGAATTACGGGCCCAGACGGAAACGTTGCGGCGGCGAAATGCCACAGAGGACGAGATGGAATTTTGAATTAATAAACCCGGCTCACAGAGCCACCGAGAGGAGACGAGAATTGATAGACATCAGCAAATTACGACCACAGGAGAGGCATTTGGTTGCAGGAACCGACGAACAGCAGGCATTGAGCCGACTGGTCCGGAAGATCCGCGAGACAGCGGAGAGCATCGGTTATCGAGAGCCGAGGGAATATGGCGATTTGTCCCTCTTCGCGAAGATCCTCGAATCCCGAGGCATCAAATCCCTCACTGGCAGACCGTGGTACATGCCGGGGCACGGCTCCCCGCGATTGGAGAGGTTCATCAAGAGGCATTGCCCGGAGTTGAATTTTCCACTGATCAGACCGACGAAAGGGAGCGCTGGAGGGACCAATGAAACTGCGTGATCGGTTACGACAGGCAATCCACAGGTCCGAGCCCGCGGAGCGTCGTGTCGGCAATTCTACACAAAGCGACCACGAAAGTTCTTGACAATCCCCCCTGATTCATGGATTACAAGTGCAATACGCTTAGACCGTGAACATCAGAAAAGCGAGAGAGCATTTTGACCCAAAAGTCCGACAAAGAGACCATGAAGCCTGTCACGATCCGGATTCCCGTGAAGCTGTTGGAAGACCTGAAGGCGCAAGCAGCACAGGACAACCTAAGCACATCATGGTTGATCAGACGGTTTCTGACGAGAGGGCTTGAGGGCTGGCAGAAGAGTCATCCGTTGAGGTAGCTCAGGGCTGTTGCAGGTTGCCGGGTTGAAATTCTCCGTCGTACGCCAAAGAACCGGAGGACCCCCCCGTGTTGATGGTGGATTGTCAGTCGTGCCACCGTAGGACGGCGTTTTCCAAGGGCCAATGCTCTGAGTGTGGACGCCGGTTCTCCCGACAGGCGGAATCGTTCTGGGTCAGGATCAAGGTGAAGACTCGGAATTACTCGAAGCGGTTGGGCGTGGTGAGTCTGTTAGAAGCCCTTGCCATTGAAGAGGCTATGCGGAACATCGCCAACAACCCGGAGAGCATCACCCAGGACCCGACATGGGGGGACGTGGCGAAAAGATACGTTGTCAGGCTCGTCACAGAAGGGAAGGGTGAGAAGTATATTAGTGACACCACAACCTATTTGGCGAGGTTCGCTGATTTCATCGGGCCGGATTGTCTGGTGAGCAAGATCAGTCCGCAACAGATCCAAGATTTTCAATTGGCACTCCGGGCCGGATCTCACGCGGCACTTGGTGAGCCTCCCAAGGGTAAGAAGAATAAGCCGTTAAAACCCGGTTCATGCGACCGGCATTTAGCGGCACTCCGGGCGGCATGGTCGTACAGTGTTGACGGCATCCCGAGCCCGTTCCGACGCGTGAAGCTCTATAACCCGGAGAATGAAATCACTCGGTTGCTGTCCGAAGAGGAGAGGACCCGGCTGTTAGAAGCGTGCGCGACGGTATCAGAACAGCTCTATCAGATAGTTTTCGTCGCACTGACCACGGGATTACGCAAGGACAACATTTTCAAGCTGCGGCGGGACGAGGTTGATTTTGAGGCAGGGGTAATCAGGATCATCCAAAAAAGGGGGATTCGTCATCAAGTCCCGATGGTGGACGGACTGAAAGACCTGCTACAATCCATCCCGGACAACGGAACACCGTATTTCTGGATCAGTCCCCAAGGCACACCATATCAGCGCGATTGGCGGCGTCCGTGGGAAAAGGCCAAGAAGCTGGCTAAAATCCTGTCCGCGTTCCGCTTCCACGACCTGAGACACAACGTCGGGACCCTCGTTTACCAAGCCACAGGAGACCTACAGGCCGCACAGAAACTTCTTGGCCATAGGCAGCTGCGGACAACTCAGAGATACGCTCACGCGACAGACGAATACCTGAAGAAAATCAGCGATAAAGCGCTGGGGATGACACCAAAGTTGCGAGTCGTTAAATGATATCAGCAACCTACAAGGACCGGCGTACATTTTGGCGTACCAAGCCTCTCCCGAGAGGGGAATGCAGTTGATAAAACAACCCCTTAGCTCAGCTCGGCATCTTACTACGGATCAGAAGGTCGGGAGTTCGAATCTCTTAGGGCGCACCAGAAATCATTGAGGATTCTGGACAAACCAGGGTCCTTTCTTGTTTGGTGTCCATATAGTAGTCTGTTCTGCGTGCGACGAAAGTTGCATGAATGATCATTGCCAACCGGTTGATCACGTAGATCATCAGCAGGACGACCAGGACGAACACGATCCGGTCCATCAGGATCCCAGTCGCTCGATCTACTCTTCTGGATTCTCTCGGCCGGCGCCTCAACCCCCGGCTTCGATGCTGACGAGCAAGTGTTTTGCGGGGAGCCTCATCATCCGCCCCCACCCCCTCCGGTAGTCCTTCCCCACTTGGCCAAATTGGTGGCCAACCACGAGGGCTGAGATGGAGATGCTTAGCAAAATAGGGTTGTTATTGCAACACCTCAAAGAGATCACTCTTGAATCGGGACCCAACTGCGGAATGGGAGAAGAGGGGAGAGGACCGAGCAAAAACATGATGCAAACGAAGATGCTCCCATTCAAATGCAAAACACCTTGTATCCAGAATTAGTTGTCTCCCACTGCTTGACACAGCTGTAGAGCGCAGAAGATTTGAGGTCGCTTGAATCATAAGATAGCCTCAATGCCGAGGCAATATTTGTCGGGTGGGCTGTCTTTGAATCTAGGCTTCCAATTGACTTCCGCAGACCTACGGACATAACGGCTATTATGTCGTGCCCGCAGCATACATGTCTAAAATCCGCTTTCGCTTCATTGTTCAGGCCTTCATTAAATTCTTCGTGAATCAGAGCGAATTGCGTGTTCGAATCGGACATTTGAACAATAGCAGTAATCAGTCGGCATACATCAATTTTCAAAGTGTCTTTATCGATGATGCGGTCATATCGCAGCCCTTCAAACTTCAAGTTGTAGTCTCTTTTCATTGAGAGTAGCCTCAATATGCCTATCGGTTGGACGATATTGTAAAGAGCTTCTCGTAAATGAGCATGCTCTGAAGCGGATAAGAAGTGCTTGATCTTATTAGGCGAGCCATATTCTCCCAAGAAGCTATCCAGAGCTTTGGTTTCCAAGATCATGACCTCGATATCGTGAAAGTCGGTCACACATATATTTTCCGATAGGTTGTCTGGCGGCAGGATATGCCAGAAATCAGCATCAACGATCCCAAGAAGCCCCTCAAAATTCTCATTGTCGAGTAATTCGATTGCACCTACTACATTCTCCTTGCCTCGCCCCAGCAGCAGCGTGCACTCTTCAGCCTTCGTAAACCTTTCGAAGAAACGCACGTCAGTGTCGCCTTCAAGCACCAAAATCGCACCATCGAATGCACTTCGTACCATTTTGGCTTCAGCAGCGATATCGTCACTTGTTACGTACTCAAGCATTACCGCTGTTCTCCGAGAGGCACCATAAGATGGCTTTGCCTGTGAATAATAGACGGCGAGTGTGTAGCCACCAAGAAGTCCAGGTTAGCCAAATCAGAGATCCGACCGATGTCTTCCAGGAATTTGTGCTGCCACGTTACATGCAATGAAAGTTCGGGCTCGTCTATGAGAATCATGGAGCCTTCTCGCACCCGGAACAGAAGTTCAAATGCAAGGACAAGCTCATGCTGTTCGCCGGATGAAAGAGTCCTTAAAGGAACGGTGCTTCCTCTTGCCGTCGTGAAAATAAAACCGCTTTCCTTATCCACCGAAAACTGCTTGTACAAAAATCTGGTATTAATGATGTCTTTGAAGAGTTCGGCCCGTTTTAGCAAACTGTCGAAGATCTCGAATTTCTGTTGTACATCGTTCAGATAGTGCCAAAGAACCCGTAGGGCATTCTTGTCCAGTTTCCCGGGAGGTAGAGCAACAGGCTCCTCGGGCTCAATCAGTCCCGCTGCCATCAGTCGGCTTCGATATTCTGCTTGTCGCTCATACTGAATACGAATCTTCTCTTCCGTGACATCTTTGGGTAGTTCTGATTCCAGTAACCGATGAGGGAAAGTCCTATCAAGTGACGTCGCGAGTACGGCAGATTTGCCAAGGCTCTCTTGAATCCGATCAATCATTTCCTGTGAATACCGTTCCACGGTTGCTGTGGATCGCGATGGTCTCTTTTGGCGGTCATAAAGAGGAACGGACGGTAGTGCGAAAAGTCTTTGCGTCTGGATGAAATGAGTTGGCAGGGCATTGAAGATGTCTTTCAACCAATCTGGAAGTGGCACCAGCTCGGACGGGTAGGCCATTGAGAGTTGCTCGCCATAGGCATTTAACACGTCAGCAAAATCCAGCACTTCGCCGGTAGAGTGATCGATCCATCTCTCTGGCCCAATACGCTCCAGTGGGGAAATCACTTCTTCAATGACATGTGAGGGCACGGCCCTTCTGAGCTCTCTGTAATCGCTTGTCCGTTTGGTAGTGTATTCTTGTTCCTTTTTTCCATCACGAAATGTAAACTTCAGCTGTGTCGGTTCGCCTTTAGTCTTTGGCAGGAGTCGTTCTACGTCCAATTTGGACTTAGGCTCTGTAAATTCAAGCTTGAGTTTTTTGTATGGAGTCACACGGAGAGAGAGGAACTTCTGAGCAAATAGGTCAGCCAACAGCTTGAGAACCGTAGTCTTCCCAACACCGTTTGGTCCATGGATAATTGTGACACGTTCGTCAGTCCTGAATGGAATAACGTGGTTAAAGAGGTCGAATAAACCGTCTATACTGAATTTTTGGATCCGCATGTCTATCCCTCAATCAACAAACCTTGATCTCAAATTATTCTGGTGGCTTGCCAATTCTGGCCTTCGGACTGCCGCCGACTCAGGGGATGGGGCCTCGGAGCGCGCAAAAGCCAGAGGACAACCTCTCACCCTAACCGACGGAGGCGAAACCTTCATCACGTTGCCCTACAATCCTGTTTCGCCTGTACCGAATCTTACCTCGCTGCGGTTCCGCTGGTCAAGCGCAACGTTCCCTGTGGCGCTTACACTAGCACGGTCGTGGACCTATCCATGTGCGGTCAAAGGACGACGTACATGGTCCTCGAAACTTCACCTGAGGCTCCCGCCCAGGGATATTTCGTTGTCCACTCGGCCTATAAATCGGACTGCAAGAGCCAAGTTCCCATCAATACTGCCCAAAGACCCTGTCTCCAGATGGAGGGAAAAGGAGCGTCTGCCCTCTCAAACAGGATACTCAAGGATGAAATGCGCGATCTTCTCACGCTCGATGTTCTCATCGTATATGGTCGTCACGGCGTTGCTGTCGCCCGTCTCTATCAGATCCACACTGCCAGAGCCGTACTTCGCTGTTGATTTCGAGGTAGACGCTACCAAACCTCCAAGAGCGCCAGTAACCAAAACAGTGGTAAGCCCCCCGCAGTGCCGTGGTGGCATTTAACTGACTTGCTCCGTAAGGAAAGGGCAACGTTGCTGTTGGCGCAAATCTTGAGATGGGAGGAAGAACTCATGAAGATCTATTCACTTCAGACCTTGGCTGACTCGCTGGGAACGAAGCGGCGGGCACTGCAATACTTCATAGACAAGAAACGCCCGGTTCCTGATCGCAGAATCCAGCAAGGCAAGCACTCTGTGCGCTATTTCACCGAGAAAGACCGTCACATCATGGGAACGCTCTTCTCATGCGACAGCCGCCGCTTTAGGCGTTTCCAACGCAAGATAGAACGTTCCCGCACGGTGCTTGACCACGCCGACGAGGAGACGAAGAGAAGGTCCGTGTTCAACGGTACGCTTCTTTTCGGTCCGTGACAGAGTGCACCACAACGAGCTTGGCCGGTTCACGAACTTCGCAAATGATCCTGTACGGGCCCTGACGAACGCGGTAGGCGGCCATTTTCCCGGACAGCGTCTTCACACCAGGCGGTCGGGGATCGGTCATAAGACCGTCAATTCTCGATATGATCTTGGGTAGGTATTCTCTCGGAAGGGATTGAAGTTGCTTTCGGGCTTTCGGAGTGAGCTTCACGGAGTAGGACACGAATCCCCCGGACTAAAAACCAAGCTCGGCCTTTACCTCTTCCCAGGACGCAAGGTCTTCTTCCTGGGTTTCTTCGATGGATTCCAACGCTTCCAGGTAGTCCGCTCGGTCCTGGGGATCGTCCAGAGCCTCCCATTCTTCAATGAGATCGGGATCATCAAGCGGTGGGTGCGTCCCGGTGGGACCATTTCCCGCAGTAGGCCCTGATCTTGCCGTGATAGTCTCTGCCATCGGCGCTCGTCCTTTCTCTCAGCGTCATGGTCATTCTACCTGAAATCCGTCACTCTGGAAAGCGTATCTTAAAGAACCAGCACGTCTCAACTGATTCCGCAGACCTCTAAATCTGGGGACACAACACTGTTTTCAGTCACATAAGCTGCTCCTTCTCCCCGCTCTTAGTTCGGCGAGGTTTCAGCGGGTCAGCCGTTTGGCTGTTCTGTCAAATGTTCTATTTCCCGCGCTCCCCCTCGGAACGGAAGACGCTAGTGACGAACAGCACTCTGCGAGATGTGGCGCGGATAACAGCGGACCACGGCGCTAGACATGGCATGCGGGGCCCGAACTCCAGAATTCAATGAATTGTATTATCTCCCGAGCATTCTCGCACGGGGGGCTATATTTCCTTCAGTTGATCGTCAGTAATCTTCAGGCGTAAGCCCGCTACGCAGCGCAAGTGAATCGGGTTTCAGGTCTAAACTCTTCGACGCAATAATGTCTCTCTCTGTCAGACTCCGAGACAACCCACTTGACTTCCTGATATAGAAGCAGTAACCTGGACATCATTGAGGTCAGATATGGTGGTATATTTAATAAGAATAATAAGTTATAAGAGACAGGCATGAGGACATACGAGAAGACGCACCCGTGGTTGACTTTCTCAGCCAATCTTTCTCGCGCACCGGTGGATCTGTGGCTGATGTTGGGCCAATGCCAATCAAAGTGCGAACATATCAGAGATGCTCCGATCTTGCCCGGCACGGCCAAAGAATTCCTGCAGGTCTACCTGGCGAAAGGCTCGCTGGCTACCACAGCGATTGAAGGGAACACGCTAACCGAGAAAGAGGTACTGGAACATCTGGCGGGACGATTACGCTTACCTCCGTCCAGGGAGTATTTGGCAAGGGAAATTGACAACATCGTAAAATGCTGCAATACGTTTCTGGGATTCATCAGAGACGGACATAAGCCTCCTCCATTGCTGTTATCTGAAATGAAGACAATAAACCAGGTGATACTAGATGGCTTGACCGTCCCGGATCACGTCACCCCTGGAGAGTTGAGAACGGTGTCAGTGGGGGTTCCGGGATATCGCGGCGCCCCCGCCGAGGATTGTGAATATCTTCTGGAACGCTTGTGCGACTGGTTGAATGGATCTGATTTCGACGGCCCTTCTGAAATGAGGACTGTCTATGCCATAATCAAAGCGGTCCTTGCGCATCTCTATATTGCCTGGATACATGCTTTCGGCGACGGAAACGGTCGAACAGCGCGGCTCGTGGAATTTCGTATACTCATATCATCAGGAGTGCCTCATCCGGCTGCACACCTTCTGAGCAACCACTACAATCAAACCCGGACTCAATATTACCATGAGCTGAGAAAGGCGAGTGAAACAGGCGGTGATGTTATTCCTTTTCTGATGTACGCTGTTCGGGGATTTTTGGACGGTCTCCGAGAGCAGGTGGATGCCATTCAGCAGCAGCAATGGGAGATCGTATGGCGGGATTTCGTTTACCGATCTTTCAAGGGAAAAACCAACGAAATTACCGGCCGCAAACAAAAACTCGTGTTTGCTGTTTCGAGACAACCTGAGCCTGTTATCATTCGCAAGATCCCCGATCTGACGCCCGAATTGGCGCGCGTTTATGCCAAAAAGACATCGAAAGCTTTGGCGAGAGACATCAATGACCTTGTCGCCCTCGGTCTTATCGTGAAAGAGAAGGGGAGGGTTAGGGCACGTCGGGAGGCGATTTCGGGGTTCAAGAGCGTCGTCGCTGATTGAGCATAATGCTTTCCTTAACCAGTGCGACCGGAGGAATCCGGGATCCCGCGGCTCCGTTTGGAATGAGAGAGAAGAGCCTTGCCTGTTCATATCATGCTTGCCGTCTTGCTCGGTGCGGTGCTCCATTGGTCATCGAGACGGATTCTGTGAGAGGTGTCGGTAATGGTCGATCAAATTGACGATTCAGCATCGCTGGGAAAACCTGAAGTTCAGGAGCTTGTTGCACGACTTCAGCAAAGTGAGCAGGAGAGGAAGCGGACTCAAGAGCTTCTACAGGGGATCCTCAGTGCCATCAATTCCTCCGCGGACGCTATCATCATCTACGACCTGGAAGGAAACGCGCAGTATGTCAGTGACTCGTTTACCCGATTGTTCGGATGGACCAAAGAAGAGGTCTTGGGGAAACAAATACCGTTCATGCCCGAATCGGAGCGAGAGGTCTCCCTTGGGCACATAAATCGGTTGATTCAAGAGGGAATACAGTTCAGGGGGTTCGAGACGCGGAGGACCACCAAGGAAGGCAGCATCCTCGACGTAAGCATCAGCGGCTCCCGATACCTTGACCACCTGGGGCGACCCCTTGGGATTCTGGCCATTCTTCGTGACATAACCGCATGGAAATCTATGCAGCGGGCCAGGCAACGAGCTGTGAATCACATTTCCCATGAGCTGACCACCCCACTCGCGATCATAGAGGCTTCGGTGTCAAAACTGACCAGAGAAACCGCCTCCGCAGAAGAACGGCGGCGAAGCCTAGACAGAATCGGGCGGCACCTGTCTCGATTGAAAGAGATCCAGTACATCGTGCAACGGATGATTGGGCCGATCCAGTACAAGCCTCGGTCCTTTCCCGTCATTCCGTTTGTCCTGGACGTCCTGGACACCCTTCGGAAGCGAACATCGAAGCGGGCTGTGGCTGTGCTCCACAAGCTGCAACCGGTTGATTCGTCCGTAATTGATCCGGATGTGCTGGCACGAGTCATCGAAACATTGGTCAAGAACGCCATTGAGAACACCCCGGATGGGGGAACGGTGACCGTCAGCCTGGAGGCAACACCCTCGGGTCCAATGGTACGAGTCGAGGATCGGGGGGTGGGCATCCGCCGCGAGGATCGGCAATTCATCTTTGAGGCTTTCCATCATTCGCAGGATACGGCAAGCTACTCCACCAAGAATCCCTTTGATTTCAATGCAGGCGGGAAGGGGCTGGAACTCATGGAACTGAAGATGCTCGCCGACGAAGGACTAATTGAAATCAAGCTCGAAACCGGCAGATGCAAATATCTCCTCACCAATCGCGAACAGTGCCCGGGAAGCGTCTCCGAGTGTAAACATGTGGACGACGAGCGCGGCTGCAGGGAATCCGGGGGCAGTACTTTCTCCGTCCTGTTCAAAGGCCCCAAGCGGTAGCCGCAGTAAGCCCCAGGGCGTTGTCAGAGGAGATGGTGGCGCTGCTGGATAAGCCGGCAGCGGCGCCCGGAGACTACGTTCAGGTAAATACGGCTCTGTGGCTTACGCCCGTAGGGTGCCGGTGAGCACGTCCCTGACGTGCGAACCGCACCGATCGCGGATCCGTCAGGTTCCCGGATTCGTGGGCGAGAAGACCTCGACCGATGCGGTTCGCTTCGCTCACCACATCCTACGCGAATACCTGACCGCATCTATTGCCGTTGCCAAGTGTTTTGACCGATCTTGTGTTCAAGGTACGCGCTTGTCAAAGGGGGCTTTGGTGGAGCAGGCATCCTGCCTGATCGGGGATGGCGGGCAGGATGCCCGCCCCACCAGGGCAGAAGCATTACGGACATTATTTTTGGCAATCCCAATAGGAAATCGTATGCTGAGTTCGTGATCACTCTACCGACCTGATATAAGCGCCGCCAGGAGGTACACACCATGAGCGTGGTCTCACGGATCGAACTCTATCACGTGGCCATTCCGCTTCCTGCGAAGTTCTACCCCAGTTGGATTCCCGGATATCCCCAGACCGAAAACCGGTTCACACTGATCAAGGTGATTACCGACGACGGTGTGGAGGGCTACAGCGCGGGTCCCGCCATGGGCAGGGAGCGGGCGGGGCTGGGGGAACTCCTAGGCCCATACCTTCTGGGAGAGGAGGCCACGGACATAGAGCTTATCCAGCAGCGGCTTCGTGAGGTCTCCTATCTTGGATGGCGCAACTACTGGATTGAACCGGTGTTTTGGGACATCAAGGGCAAGATCGCGGGTAAGCCGGTCTGTGAGCTTCTCGGCGGCAAGCCATGCAAGGTGACGCTTTACGCTTCCACGGGCGAAGTGAAAACGCCCGAGCAGCGTATAGAAGAGGCTGAAGCCAGGTATGCGGAAGGTTTCCGTTCAATCAAATTGAGAGTTCACGACTTCGACGAAGCCGTGGACATCCGGCAGGTGGTCGAGACGGCCAAGGCTATAGGCCACAAGATGAAGATCGGCGTGGATGCGAACCAGGGATGGAGAGTCACGATCATCGGGGATGCGCCTATTTGGGACCTGGAGCGGGCGAAGCGGTTCGCAGACGTGTGCGCGGACGCGGGAATCTCTTGGATCGAGGAACCATTGCCCATGGACGCGTATACGGACCTGAGCGAGCTGACCGCATACAGTCGTGTGCCAATCGCCGGCGGCGAGCTTCACACCTCGGGTTTGGCAGAGCTCAGAATGATGATTCAGTGGAAGTGTTACGACATCTTCCAGCCCGATGCGATCTTCGCAGGAGGAATAGCACAGGTCTTCGAAGTGGCGAAGCTATGCCGTGAGCACGGCTTGCTGTACAGTCCACATACCTGGACCAACGGCATCGGGTTCGCTGTCAACCTCCAATTGATGGCTGCAAGCGGGTTTGCGGATCAGAAAGACCTGGAATACCCGTACAATCCGCCCGGCTGGACCGTGGAAGCACGCGACGGCATCCTGGAGACGCCGTTTGTCCAAGACCACGGGACGCTCATGACACCCAGCGCTCCCGGGCTGGGCATCACCATAGACCCGAGGGCGCTCCGCAAGTTCGGCAAACGTTTCTTCGTCATGGACCGCAAGCGGTTGATCTGGTACTCGATACGCAACCGTGGCATCAAGGTGTCCATGGAGATTGACCGCGTGAAGAAGGAGAAGGCCCGCCGGGCTGCCGAGAACCTCGGTCGAAGGTGATTTGATAAATATGGTGAGTGAGAGAATTCTTGTCGAATTTCGATGTGCCAAGGGATGTTAATGGCGGCGCCAATTTCGGTGGGGCAGGCATCCGAGACTGTCTCAGAATTCCAGGAATCATCGAAATCGTGGCACGACCGCTACGTCAGAGCGGTGATGAACTACAGGACCGCTGATATGCCGGCATTACGGGATGGACACAAAGCTGCTGTAGGGGCGGGGG
>Ga0172371_10003463_pt1 | contig 24419 bp, 23 predicted proteins | sample Lak12m_FD_114543 | JGI IMG/M metagenome (GOLD analysis project Ga0172371, IMG submission 114543) | Freshwater microbial communities from Kabuno Bay, South-Kivu, Congo - kab_022012_12m | ecosystem: Environmental > Aquatic > Freshwater > Lake | place: Democratic Republic of the Congo: South-Kivu... | reverse complement strand
TTGAAGGCCAACCAGGCGCTGTCGATGATGGAAATGGCGCGCTTGATCGATGACTTGATGAAGTGCGACAATCCCTACAGCTGTCCGCATGGACGGCCGACGATTATCGAATTCAGCCAATACGAGGTTGAGAAGATGTTCAAACGGACGGGCTTCTGATGATTTACGTAATCACCGGACCGACGGCCAGCGGCAAAAGCCAATTGGCGCAAAGAATCGCTTTACAAATTGGGGCGCACATCATCAACGCCGATGCGATGCAGGTATACCAAGGGATGGATATCGGGACCAATAAGGATTGCCATGCCCTGTATGCGGATATCCCCCATCATTTGTTCGATATTCGGAAGCCCAACGAAGGCTATGACGTCGCCAGTTACCAGAAAGACGCGCGCGCCATCATCGATGAACTGACCGAAAAAGACATTCCCATCGTCATCGTGGGCGGGACCGGACTATACATCCGTGCCGCCTTATTCGATTATGTTTTTCCAAATGAGACGACTGACGAGAACTTATATTATCAAGACAAAGATACGGCCGCGCTATTCGCCCGCTTGCAAGAAGTTGACCCGGGGTCGGCGGCCAAAATCCATCAAAATAACCGGCGTCGCATCATTAGGGCGCTAACCATTTTCGACGGCACCGGCACATCCAAATCGGTCCATCTTGAAAGAAAAGCCCCGCTTCCGGTATATCCGGCCATTTTCGTTGCCATCGACATCCCGCGACCCGAGTTATATGATAGGGTCAATCAACGCGTGCTTGACATGATTAATCAGGGTTTGCTAAACGAAGTGCGCGGGTTGATGTCCGCATATGGAAAAGATGCCCGCGGCCTTCAAGCAATCGGGTACAAAGAAATGATTGCCCATATCAACAATCAATGTTCGCTTGAGGAAGCAATCGAGCAGATTCAGCAGGCGACACGAAACTATGTCAAACGCCAATTGACGTTTTTCCGCCACCAGCTGCCGATTAATTGGTTTTCTAATGGAGACAGCGCTTATGACTTTCTTTTAAAGGAACATCACCATGGATGACATATTCACAAGAATCCGTCCGTTAGTGACCGAAGAGGGCGTCGCGCGTCTAAAAGACGCCCGCGTAGCCGTGATCGGTTTAGGCGGGGTCGGTGGCATTGCCCTCGAATGTCTGGTTCGTTCCGGCGTCGGGCATGTCTTCATCGCCGATCACGATATCGTCGAACCCTCGAATCTGAATCGGCAGATCATCTACACGACCGCCGATTTGGGCCAAGGCAAAACACAAGCCGCCATCAAGCGGATGCAGGCCATCAATCCCGACATCGACATCATCGGGCACCACGTGTTCATTAATGAAGATACGGCGGCACTTTTAGTGGAATATAAACCCGACTTTGTCATCGACGCCATCGACTCAATCAAGGGCAAGGCCGCTTTGATCAAACTTTGCCAGGATAACGGCATCCCCATCGTCGTCAGCCTCGGCATGGGCAACCGCCGCGACCCGAGCAAAGTCATGGTGACCACGCTGGACAAGACAAGCGGCGATCCGCTTGGCAAAGCGCTCAAGACGACACTGAAGGCCAATCGTGTTAGCATATTGAATATTCCCGTCGTGTTCTCAAAAGAACAACCGATTGTCAACTCCCGCCCGGTCGCTTCACTGATGGCCGTTCCGGCGACGGCCGGACTGTACCTGGCCACCGAAGCCATCGACCATATCCTGAAAGGAAACTGACGCCATGACGCTACAAAAAATCACTGCCATCGCCAAAAAACTCGGAATTCCGGAAGAGGCGATTCTTCCTTACGGCCATTACAAAGCCAAAATCGATCCGCGGGCGATTCCCGGACTAAGCGAAAAGAAGATGGGCAAGTTGGTCTTGGTGACCGCCATCACCCCGACGAAAGCCGGCGAAGGCAAAACGACGACATCGATTGCCCTGGTCGATGGGTTAAACCGTTTAAACCGCAAAGCCGTTTTGGCGTTACGGGAACCTTCGCTAGGACCAGTTTTCGGCCTTAAAGGCGGTGCCACCGGCGGCGGCTTAGCGCGCGTCGAACCGAGCGAAGACATCAACCTGCACTTTACCGGCGACATCCATTGCCTGACTTCCTCCGTCAACCTGACCGCGGCCATCATCGACAATCACATCTTCCAAGGCAACGAACTGAAAATCGACCCGACCAAGATCGTTTTCAAGCGCGTTTTGGATATGAATGACCGCGCTTTACGCGACGTCGAAGTCGGACGCGGAACCAATAACGGCACTCCGCGGACCGATCACTTCATGATCACCGTCGCCAGCGAATTGATGGCCATCTTGTGTCTGGCCGAAAACGAAGACGATTTCGAGCGGCGCACCAACGAGGTCATCGTCGCCTACACCTACGAAGACAAGCCGATCCGCATCGGCGATCTACGTATCTCCCATGCGATCATGAAACTGATGCGCGAAGCATTCAAACCAAACCTCGTTCAAACCCTCGAAGGCAACCCGGCCTTCATCCACGGCGGGCCGTTTGCCAACATCGCCCATGGGTGCAATTCGCTCATCGCCACGAAGATGGGTCTGCGGCTTGGCGAGATCTTGGTGACCGAAGCCGGTTTCGGGTCCGATCTCGGAGCCGAGAAATTCATGGACATCAAATGCCGGGTCGGAAATTTGACCCCCGACGCGGCGGTCATCGTGGCTACCGTCCGAGCTTTGAAAGTACACGGCGGCGTCGCCGTCGAACAATTGAAAGAACCGAACGCCGAGGCGATGATGAAGGGAACCGCTAACCTCGAGCACCATGTCAAAAACATCCGTCAGTTCGGCATCCCGGCGGTGATAGCCTTAAACCATTTCGACACCGACGCGCCCGAAGAGATTGCGGCTTTGCAGCAATGGGCGGCCCAAAAAGGTTATCCGCTGGCCGTTTCCGATGCCTTCAGCATTGGCGGCGCCGGTGCCGTCCCGCTCGCGCAAAAAGTCATTGAACTGCTGGAAACGAAACCATCGCATTATCACCCGCTATATGCGCTCGATCTGCCGATCGAAGAGAAAATACTGGCTATTTGCAAGCAAATTTACGGAGCCAAGGATGTTGAGTTCGCTCCGAAAGCCCTTGAGCAGATTAAAAAATATCGTGAGTTAGGTTACGATCGCCTACCGATTTGCATGGCCAAAACGCCGCAGTCATTGACCGACGACGGCAATGTGCTCAACGCTCCCAAAGACTTTACGATTCATATCCGCGAAGTCGATCTGTCCGCCGGCGCCGGGTTTATCATCCCGCTGACTGGCGATGTGATGACGATGCCGGGACTCGGCAAGATTCCCGGTGCCGTCAAGATGCAGGACGAGCCATGGTAAACGTTCCTAACTGCCAGTTAGGCGATACCGTCGAAATGAAACGGCCGCATCCGTGCCAAACCCGCAGCCGCCTGTTTAAAATCGTGCGCGTCGGCGCCGACATCAAACTGCAATGTCTCGGCTGCCAAACCGTGGTCATGCTTACGCGCGACTTATTCAACCATCGTCTCAAGCGCGTCGTCGCCAGCGAAACGCACAAGCCATAACGACAAAATGACTCCTATTGATATATAGGAGTTTTTTTGTGATCGAACTGCGGCACGTTAACCTCGTTTTTTCGTCTTCTTCAGGAATCATCAACGCTTTGCGCGACGTGTCGTTGTCGTTTTCCAATACCGGTTTGGTTATCGTCAGCGGACCCTCAGGATGCGGAAAAAGTTCCCTTTTAAACATCATAGGTCTCTTGATTAAACCGACGAGCGGCTCATTATGCGTTAACGGCGAAAACACATCCGGTTGGAAACAGAACCGCCGCGAACGGTATGTCAAAAACGAACTCGCCATCCTATTTCAGGACTTCCATCTACTTGATGGTTTTTCCGCTTGGGATAACGTCGCCATGCCATTATTGCTCAATGGTATCGATCACGACACGATCGCCAAAGACGTGAACGGAATATTTTCGGCGTTTAATCTACTTGGAGTCATCAATCAAACGCCGGACACGCTTTCAGGCGGCGAGGCGCAGCGGGTCGCCCTGATGCGGTCACTCGTCAAACGCACACCGGTGATACTGGCCGACGAGCCGACTGGGGCTCTTGATGCAGACAGCGCCGAACACCTGATGGCCACGCTTAAAAAGGTAGCATCCGAAAAACTGGTGATCATCGTCACTCATAACAAGGAGTTGGCGCTAAAATATGCAAACCGGCACATTGAAATGGCATCGGGACAGATAGTCAGCGATGTGGTGCTGAGCCAATCTTTGAAACTGCGGTTGCCAAATGTCATCAACGCACGTCACCCCCGAGTGTCGCTTTTATATAAGCATCTGATTGAACGTGAATGGCCGCGAATGCTACTGGCCTATGTCAGCCTCGTCATCGCCATCGTGAGTTCGCTAATCACAATCGGCATTTCCGAAGGGGCCAAGATAACCCCGCACGAACGGGCTTTCTCGTTTCTCGACAGCAATGTGGTGTTTATCCGTAAAGAAGAGCGGATACCTCTCAATAGCACACCCCTTAACCTCATACGTTACCGTCGTCCCTTGGAAAGCGAAATGAACCAAATAATGCCGGAATTGGGTTTGACTTACTATGATGTCTCGCTAAGCGGATTATTGACAGCTAATCATAAGTTCAAATTGGCGACGATGACGTTTGACGATATTGCCTTCAAACCGTTTTTCGACGATGGACCGATAGCGTCAGACGCAGTCATCATTAATGATACCGCCGCAACAATGCTTGGCGAATCGGGGCACGACATCGTCGAAAGCGGCATCAGCTATGAATGCCAAGCGATGTTCACATTCGAAGAAGAAACCATTGGCACGGTCAACGATTTGTTCGATGTCAGACGTGAACTTAAGATTGCCAGCATCATTTATGAAAAGCACATCCAATCGTTACCGACGATTTACTATCCGCATGCAGCCTGGAGCCGATATTTGGCGACGCTGGAAGTCGAAAATCTTTCGCGAGCGTTAGGATATCCGATCGATTGGCTCATGAGGATTAAGATGGCGCGCGATGATGAAACGATCACGAATCAGGAGATGGTGGCCCGGATCGACGATGAAAAGAAAATACGAAAATTATATGAAGAAAAGCCGCTGGAAGGCTACGGTTATCATGGAACGTATTTTTCCGACCGGCACCTGATGGCGTCGATCCTAAATACGCTGGATTATAGCCTATCGTTTTTTGTCGGACTGGCCGGCGTCTGCGGCACGTTGACGCTTTGGTTGTCATTGACGCACATTCAAAACCGCCATCGGAAGAAAACGGCGATTATTTGGCACATGGGCCTCAATCGCCGTCACATCGGGTCCATATTTCAAGTAGTGGGTTTAACGATAGCGATTACGTCGTTATTGACATCGTTTCTAATCACGCCTTTACTTGCGGCACTGATAAATTCGATCGTGGAACTGCGCACTCCGCTTGGAAAGTTGATCCGCATTCCTTGGGCGTATTTTCATGAAATATACGGTTTGCTTCCGCTTGGAATAACATTATTTGTTACCATCATCGCGCTTGCCGTCGGGCATTTTACGATCTCATCGATTAAATATTCGCGGTTGATTGAAGAATTACAAGCCGATGATTGAAGCCAAAGGCCTATTCAAAACATATGGAAAAACCGTCGTGTTGGACAACATGTCGTTTACATGGCCGCGCCGTGGACTGATTGGTATTTATGGTCCATCCGGATGCGGTAAAAGCACGTTATTGAAAACCTTGGCCGGATTGCTCCCTTGCCAAGGTTCCCTTCGAGTTTGGCAACATGATTTGACGTTGATGCCTGATGAGGAACGGACGAAATTTCGTCGCAGTACGATCGGTTTGATATTTCAACGATATCGGCTTTTTGACAATGAAACGGTCGCCTGGAACGTCTCCTTGCCGCTGTTCATCAGCGGAAACGTCGAAGAAGATCATCGTCTCCGGGTACAGGCGTTGATTGACTTAGTGGGACTCAAAGGAAGGGAAGATGACGAAGTGGGCAAACTGTCGGGAGGCGAGCGGCAACGGGTGGCGCTGGCGCGCGCACTGATAAGACAACCGCGCATCATCTTGGCCGATGAGCCGACAGCGGCCCTTGATGATAAAACGAAACATGCGATTTTCGCTTTGCTGAAGCAGATAGCGGCGAAACGGTTAGTGGTGATCGTCAGCCATGACTTAGCGCTCCTCGGTTCAGTTCCACTGCAATTATTCGAAATGAAGAATGGACGGCTGATCGCCCGCGGCAGCGGTGCCTTCCACGGAGATCATTCCCGAATACCTTTATCGCGACCCTCAGTTCAATCTACAATCGGCCATCTTCCGCTCCGGTTTTGTTTACGTCACGCCCGACAAGATGCAAAGGCACACCGGTGGCGCCATCTTTTCACGCAAGGATTGCTATCAATTGCCTTGCTTGCAATCGGACTCGGGGTCATGGTCACCACGGCTACCGAAAGCAAGATGGTGCATACCGTGACATCATTTATCGGACGTTCGGGCATCCAAGTACGCCAGTCCGAAAGCCCGCTTGGTTATCTTGACGGCGCCTACTATGCCGAACAAGACGAAGTCACCGAGATTCATGACCGTTATCGCGACATGAGCGTGGCGGTAATGCCGTGCTATCATGACGATTTCGACAGCCTGTTCGCCGACGGCCAACGTTTCTTTATCTCTTCAGAAGGCCCCCTGATTCCGCTACCGCAGTACCGGTTTCACCATGTGTCCGAGTTCGTCCTGCCGTTTGAAATCGGCCTTACTGAAGTGAGTTTGAATAACGATGAAATCATCATGGGCGTGACCGTGGATCAATTGGAAACGATTGGGATCCAGTTGCGTCTTGGCGGCAATCTATCGAACATCAATGAATATTTGTTCAACGAAAACGTCAATCTCGTCGCCACGATGCGCAATGAGGCGTGGAGTTACGAAGATGAACAACTTTGGCGGATCGTCAGTATCGCCATCACCGAATATCCGGTTCTCGTCCATAGCAATCCAAGCTGGAACGAATGGGTGATCGAGACCTCGATGCGCTTTCCCTCGACGACCAAGATCGATGTCGTTTCCAATCCGCCTTGGCTGCTTCATAAAAGCTGGGCATTGGTTAGTGTCGATTCAGTCGATCTAATTGACAAAATGAGCACCGATTTTTCCTTGGCGAACCGGCGCTTTGAATATGCCCAAGCCAAAACGGACGCTTGTCCCGATTACCGAAGCTGTGTTACCAACCGCATCGAAGTCATCAAAGATCCGTTGTTCAGCTTAAGCTTGGCGACGATTTCCTACATCAAACGGGCCGAGCCGTATCTTGGCGAAGCGATCGTGACCACCGAGGGCGGTTATCTTCTATATCCGGAGGCGATGTTCGGCGGCTTCGCCCACGAAACGTATTTTGCATGCGACGAGCCATCCGCCAACCGCATGATCGATCTCGTTTCGTTTGAGACGGAAGGAGGTAACTTGTCAGGATTACCACCCGGCATCGCCCGCGGCCACTTTGAAGACCAAAGCGACGGCGCCGTCCGTTTGAAAAGCTGGCCGCCTTTCGGAATTCAAGGATCCGCTCCCGTTTCGCTAGGCGAGTTGGCCGTGTCTGAAGGTTTGGCCCTTGCGGTTTTTAACGACCGCAACCCCATCGGTCGCGAATTGACGATCGTGACGCGGTTCGTGCTGACAAATTCGGAGCAAGGCCGGTTTAGCGAATTCCACAAACAAACGGTGAATATTACAGGCGTCAGCGATGATCAAAGTCTCGCGATTTACGGATGTGATTTATGGTCGATACGTTATTACCGCGACATCGTCGGAATCCCGGGATCGAAGTTAAGGCCGTTGTTGACGTATTTCGAAATACGTGAAGAAGATATTAACCGCATCGCCACCCGCTTAAAAAAGTTATTTCCCAAAGTCGCCCTCACGTTTCCCCAGCAAGAGTTCCGTGCTGAATTGCGGAATCTTACACGGACGATCAACGCCGGAATGACCGTCGTTGGAGCCATCGCCGCCCTCAACGCGATTGTCTTAGCGGCGTTGGTGCTTGTCATCTCGCATGATGAGATGCATAAGGACCGACGGCTGGTGCATGAACTTGGCGGCAGCCGGCGACACGTCAACCAATTGCTATCGGGACGCGTGTATCTATTGATAGCTACCGCTCTATTTGCCGCGGTTGTCGAGCTACTAGTCGTCGGCGTTCTTATCGAAATGACGCTCGCCGACTATTTCATGACGGGCTTTGTTTATGCATTTCCATGGCTGTCTATAGCGGTAATGATTGCTGTTTCCTTCATATTGGCAGCGATTTTACTATTGTCGACGCGCGTTTTGACCAGTCAAACAGGAAAAAAACATCAAATTAAAAACTAATGACATATATATGTGGCATTTACAAGCCCTAGGTTGTATTATTATCGCGTAGGCCTTAACGGACCTACAGTCGTAAAAATATTTTAGAAAGGTTTAGGTTTCGATGAAAGGTTCAGTCAAGATGTTCAACAAAGAAAAGGGCTTTGGCTTCATTCACACAGAAGACGGCAAAGACATTTTCTTCCACTACAGCGAACTCGTCATGGACGGGTACAAAACCGCTGCTATCGGCGAACAATTAGAGTTCGATGTTGAAGAAACAGATCGTGGTCCCCGGGCTACGAAGATTAAGAAGATTTAAATCTCCCTTAACTCAAAAAAAGAAAGTCGCTACGGCGACTTTTTTCTAATCATCACCTATAATCAAATTTAATATGGCACTCAAGGCGGGAATCGTCGGATTACCTAATGTCGGGAAGTCGACATTGTTTAACGCTTTAGCCAAGGCCAACGTCGAAGCGGCGAATTATCCGTTTGCGACCATCAAGCCGAACACCGGCATCGTCGCCGTGCCTGACGTCCGCCTCGACAAGCTTACCTCGATGTTCAAACCGGAACGCAAAATCGCCGCGGCCATTGAATTCTTCGATATCGCCGGCCTCGTCAAAGGGGCCAGTAAAGGCGAAGGACTCGGCAATCAATTCCTCGGGCATATCCGCGAATGCGAAGCCATCGTCGAAGTCGTGCGCTGCTTCGGCGATCCCGACATCATCCACGTCGAACAATCGGTCGATTCCAAGCGCGACATGGAAATCATCGATTTGGAATTGGCAATGGCCGATCTAGAAGCCGTCAAGCGGCGCAAGGACAAAGTGGCCACCAAAGCCAAGACGAGCAAAGACGTCTCCACCATGTTCGAATACGAGACGTTGGCCAAGTTCGAAGCCCAGCTGCAGCAAGGGCTTCCGCTTCGTTCATTGACGCTATCCGAACCCGAACAGGCGTATGGCTTTTTGGAAATCCACATGCTGACGCTGAAGCCGATCTTATTCGTCGCCAATGTGTCTGAATCCGACATCATCGCCCCGGAGGTGAATAAGGAATACCAAGCGGTAATTGATTACGCGAAGGCGCAAAACGCGATGGCGATACCGATTTCCTGCGCGCTGGAAGCCCAAATCGCCCAGTTGGACGACGAAGAACAAATGGCATTTCTTTCTTCTTACGGCCTCAATACGTCGGGACTAGATAGACTAGTTCACGCCAGTTACCGCCTTTTGCGTCTGGCGACTTTTTTCACCGTCGGCGCTGACGAATGTCGGGCCTGGACCTTCAAACTCGGCATGAAAGCGCCCCAATGCGCCGGCATCATCCACACCGATTTCGAGCGCGGTTTTATCAAAGCCGAAGTATATCATTATGATGATATAATTAAACACGGGAGTGAAGCCGCCATCAAGGTAGCCGGGAAACTGCGCCTTGAGGGCAAAGAGTATCGCGTCCAAGACGGCGACGTGATCTTCTTCAAATTCAACGTATAGCATGTATCGGATCGGTTACAGCCGCGACATCCACCGCCTCGTCCTCGGACGAGCGCTTTTCCTTGGCGGCATCCAAATCGACCATCCGCTCGGATTCGAAGCCCATAGCGACGGCGACATCGTGCTCCACGCGCTTACCGAAGCTATGTTCGGAGCGTTGGCAATCGGCGATCTAGGCACCCATTTTCCAAACACCGACGAGCAATACCGCAACAAGGCTTCGAGTTACTTTGTATCCTATGCCTTGGCCAAGGTAAAAGAAAACGGCTATGACATCTGCAACGTCGATATCTCGATCACGCTGGAAGAACCGCGGCTAAGCCCCTATATTCCCTTAATGGTCAAAAACATCGCCAAACTGCTTCAGGTGGACGCCGACCGCGTCTCCGTTAAAGCCGGCACCAACGAAGGGCTTGGCTATCTTGGCACCGGAAAAGCCGGCGAAGCGACCTGCATCGTCTTAATCGAAAAAACGCGCATCAACTGAAAGAACCATCATGAACATCATCAAGACACTGAAACACAACATCAAGGAAGCCGCATCAAAATGCGGTTTTAACCTCTCCGAAGATGAAATCGTCATCGAGATGAGCAAAGACAACCAACATGGAGATTACGCCACGAGCGTCGCCATGCAATTGGCTAAAGCCGCCCGCTCCAATCCGCGCCAGATCGCCGCTTCGCTTTGCGATTCCCTCGATAAAACCATTTGCGAAAAGATCGAAATCGCCGGTCCAGGGTTCATCAATTTCTTTTTGAAGGAAGGCGTCCTTGCTTCCATCATCGAAACGATCATTTCCGAAAACGATGCTTACGGCGCATCCGATCACGGTAACGGAACGATGGTCAACGTCGAGTTCGTATCCGCCAATCCGACGGGCGCTTTGCATTTGGGCCATGCCCGCGGCGCCGCTTTGGGCGATGTCATCGCGCGCTTACTGAAAAAAGTCGGCTATGGCGTCACCAAGGAATTCTACGTCAACGACGCCGGCGCCCAAATCGACAACCTCGCCAAATCGATTCACGTAAGGTATCAGGAACTATTCGGCCGCACGGCCGCCTTGCCTGAAGACGGCTACCATGGCCACGACATCATCGACATCGCCACAGAGATAAAGGATGCTTACGGCGACAAATACCTTGACGACCTCGACCTTCCTTTCTTCAAAGCCGAAGGCATTAGGAGGCAACTGGAACGGATTCGGGCCGATCTCGACTTCTTCCGCGTCAACTTTGACGTGTTTTCGTATGAAACCGATGTCCGAAACGCCGGAGCAATGCACGAAGTGCGGCAGAAACTGACGCCTTATCTATATGAACTCGACGGCGCCTTGTTTTTAAAGACGACCGCCTTCGGAGATGACAAAGACCGCGTCGTTGTCAAAAGCGACGGCAAGTACACCTATTTTTGGCCGGATATCGTCTATCACCTGGATAAATTGCGCCGCAACCACCGGTTCTTGATCGATATTCTTGGCGCCGATCATCATGGTTATATTTCCCGCATGGTCGCCGCTTTGGCGATGCTTGGGTATCCGACCGACACCTTGGATGTCGAAATACTGCAACTTGTGCGTTTGATCAAAGACGGTCAGGAAATGCGGATGTCGAAACGAACCGGAGTCGGAGTGACGCTGCGCGAACTGTGCACCGACGTCGGCGTCGATGCCGCCCGCTATTTCTTCGTCGCCCGCGCCAGTTCCTCGCATCTTGATTTCGACATCGATTTGGCCAATAGCGCCAGTAACGCCAATCCCGTCTATTACGCCCAATACGCCCATGCGCGGCTTTGCTCGCTATTAAGCGCCGGCGCCAATCTAGGCATCGATGTCAGCGGTACAGGATTAGTCACCCCCGAAGAAAAGCAATTATTGCGGCATTTAGGCCAATTCCGCGATGAAGTGCTCGACGCCGCCTTGACGAAGTCGCCTTACAAAATTACGAATTATGTGCAAAAACTTGCAACTTATACCCATAGTTTTTATACTATATGTCGTGTCATTGATAAAGAAAATATTTCTTTATCGCAAGCTCGCTTGGCTTTGGTTAAGGCCAGCCGCATCACAATGGCCAACGCGCTCGACTTGCTTGGCGTGACCGCCCCCTTCAAAATGTAACCACAAGGAGTCAATATGGTTGAAAAATCAATGCTGGACATCGCCTATGATCTAATCGTCGCTTCGGGACAAGCCGTTTCCTTTAAGGACATCTGGGCCAAGATTTTGTCGATCGCCCCGGAGACGCCTGCCAACCGCATGGGCCGCTTCTATACGAACATGACCCTCGACGGCCGTTTCGTCGCCCTCGGCGGCAACATGTGGGACTTACGGACCAATTACACGTTCAAGCAGCTTTACGAAGACGCGCGCGGCGTTTTCCGCGATGTCGAGGAAGTCGAAGAAGAAAAGGAAATCGACCCGTTCGAAGAACCGGAAGAAGAAATCATTGACGAAGAAGAAGGAACCGTTGAGGAACCCGAAGTCGAAGAATTCGAAAAAGAACTCGAATAACCCCAAAGAAGGAGAACAATATTATGGCACTTGTCAGTATGAAGGAAATGTTGATCAAAGCCCGAAAAGAACAATACGCCGTCGGTCAGTTCAACATCAACAATCTCGAATGGACGTTAGCGATTCTCGATGAAGTCCAAGCCCTCCAATCTCCCGTCATCCTGGGCGTCAGCTCCGGCGCCGCCAAATACATGGGCGGCTTCAATGTCATCGTCGGCATGCTCAAAGGCATTCTCACCGATCGTAAAATCACCGTCCCGGTCGCCCTGCACCTCGACCACGGCGAAAGCTTTGAATTATGCAAAACGGCGATTGACGCCGGCTTCACCAGCGTTATGATCGATGCCTCGCACCATCCGTTTGAAGAAAACATCGCCATCACCAAGCAAGTGGTCGAATACGCCCATGCGCGCGGAGTGTCGGTCGAAGCCGAACTCGGACGCGTCGGCGGCCAAGAAGACCACGTCGTCGCCGAATCGATGTACGCCATTCCTTCCGAATGCGACAAGCTCGTCAAGGAAACGGGCATCGACTGCCTCGCTCCCGCCCTCGGCAGCGTCCACGGACCATACCATGGCGAACCGAAACTCGGTTTCAAGGAAATGGCCGTCATCAACGATTTGATCAAACTCCCGCTCGTCCTTCACGGAGGCAGCGGCATCCCCGACTTCCAGCTCCGGATGGCAATCGACCGCGGCACCGCCAAAGTCAACGTCAACACCGAACTGCAGCAGGAATGGACCGCCGTCGTCCGCGCCATATTGGCCAAAGACGCAAACGTCTACGATCCGCGCAAGATCATCGGTCCCGGCAAAGAAGCCATCAGGACCGTGGTCCGGGCCAAATGCCAAGTCTTCGGTTGTGTAAGCAAAGCCTAATGCGATATAATAAATCCTTGGCTCCCCGCCAAGGATTTTATTTACAATAAAATACGGAGGCCCGTTGTGGGAAATGATTTGCTATACCAATTGATCGAGCGTTATGACACGATAACCATTTTTGGGCATGTGTTTCCCGATGGCGATTGCTTCGGCAGCCAAATCGGACTTAAGGAAGCAATCAAGACGACCTTCCCCCATAAGCGCGTTTACGCTATTGGAAGCGGATTGCCTTCGTTTCGACATCTTATCGGTCACATGGATCAGGTCGATGACGCGACGATAAACTCATCGCTGGCCATTGTCGTCGATGTGGCCGACATCCCGCGCATCGAAGACCAACGGTTCGCCACGGCCGCCCATGTGTTCAAAGTCGACCATCATATCCCGGATCAAACGTTCGGGGATGACCAATGGATCGACACCTCGATGGTGGCCGTCTCGGCCATGATTGCCGGTTTCGTATTCGATCATAAGATGAATTTGTCCGTCAAAGGCGCCAATGCCTTGGCTCTGGGACTGATCACGGATACCGGAAGATTCCTATATGGAACGATGGACGCAAAACTATTTGTTACGATGGGCAAACTGACCGAACAGGGAGCCGACCTGGCCAAAATATATGGTCTCTTATATGAGAAGTCATATGCGTCGATGGAATTCGATAAGTACGTTTACGCTAATTATAAGGTTTCTCCGGCAGGAGTAATCTATTGCGTGTTTACCACTCAGGCGCTGGCGCAACTTGGCGTTTCCGCTGTCACGGCCGGACAAGGAGTTAACCTCTTGGCTCGTGTCAAGGGCCATCCGGTTTGGGTGTTTTTCTGCGAAGAAGATAACCATGTACGAGTCGAAATGCGCAGCAGCGGTCCAAACGTGCAGACAGTGGCGACGAAATACGGCGGCGGCGGTCATCAGTTGGCCAGCGGCGCCCGCGTAAATAAAGAAGACGTCGAATCGGTCATATCCGATTTGGAACGTCTGATACTGAAAGGCAGCGAACATGTGGGAAATTGAACTTCAGGAAGCGTTAATGGCCGCCCAACTGGCGGGTCGGGCCATCATGGAAATATACCAACGGCCTTTCGAGGTGGAAATCAAGGACGACCAATCCCCGGTCACCATCGCCGACAAGATGGCCGATGAGATAATCCGCACTTATCTTCAATCGGTCTTTCCTGACCATGCCTTTCTGACCGAAGAGTCACTCGACGACAAACGCCGTTTGAACAACGATTATGTCTGGATCATCGACCCGGTTGACGGCACGAAGGATTTCATCGCCAAAAACGACGAATTCACCGTCAACATCGCCCTAAGCTACAAACATGAAATAGTCGTCGGCGTCGTTTTGATACCGGCGTTAAACCAAGTTTATTTCGCCTCCAAAGGCCATGGCAGCCATCAGCAAATCGGCCAGAAGACGAAACGCATCCGCGTCAACGACAAACTTAGCGACCTCACCGTGCTGTTCTCGCGCTTCCATGTCAATGAGAAAGAGAAAGCGCTCGTGGCCAAACATGACGACAAAATCAGACATACGGCCACGTTCGGAAGCTGCCTCAAAGCCTGCCGCATCGCCATGGGTTTGGCCGAGATTACGTATCGTCTATCCGGCGGCACCAAGGAGTGGGACACGGCCGCGAGCCAAATCATCGTCACCGAGGCCGGCGGCGTGTTCGTTAAGCCTGATTTGACACCTTTGAAATATAATCGCGAGGATGTCTATAACCGTGAAGGTTACATCATCGCCAATCGGATCGAAAATGTTCTGCTTTAGGAGATATTATGGCAAATAAACGTAGACTGTTACCCATCTTAGCCGCGAGCGCCGTCTTGATGTTGGCTTCATGCGCTTCAAGCGGTTTGAGCTCGACGAGCATCGATTCCGAAAGCGAGACAAGTACCATCACTTCGACTGTTTCGACCACCTCGACCGCGACGACTTCCGAGGTGTCGACGACGGCGACTTCTTCAGCGGATGCTTCGACGTCTGGCTCAAGTTACTCCAGTTCCACCGCCACCAGCGTCAGTTCCTCTTCGGAAGTGCCTTCCTCACAGTGGCCAAGCACGCCGATCAATAACATTACCATGCTTGATTTCTACAACATCAACGATTTCCACGGGTCGGTCAGTTACGACACCGATACCGGCGAACCCGGCATCAACCGGATGGCGACCTATTTCGACATTAAACGCAATTTGAACCCAAACGGGATGGTACTCACGGCTTCGGGCGACATGTGGCAAGGCTCAGCCGACAGCAACATCACGCGCGGGAGATTGGTGACCGACGCCATGAACCTGATGTCGTTTGACGCGATGGCTATCGGCAACCACGAATTCGATTGGGGCGCCGCTGCCATCGAAGCCAACCATCAATTGGCGGACTTCCCGCTTTTAGGCGCCAATATATTCGACGTCAGCACGAATCAGCGGGCGACGTTCGCTTTACCTCATACGATGATCGAACGTCAAGGCGTCCGCATCGGCATCATCGGAACAATCGGCGAATATCTAGGTAGTTCCATCATGCCTTCCATCGCCGCCCAATTCGATTTTAGAAACATCGATACTTACGTGCAGCAATCGGCCGCCGAGCTACAAGCGCAAGGCGCCCATGTCGTCATACTCTTAAACCATAACGGCAGCGTCGACAGCAGCGTCCTTCCTTATGTCGACATCGTGTTCAACGGACACGCCCACGCCTTCAGCGAAGAATTTAGTTCCGGCGTGCCGATTCTTCAAGCCCGGAGCAACGGCCGTTCGGTCGCCCACGTACGCTTGAATTATAATTATTCGCTCGACCAAGTCAGTATCGCCGAATATGGGGTCGACGATGATATCATCAACCAGAATCTAGCCGAACAGCCGGCGATGGCCACGCTATATAACGCGTATTACACCGGCGAAATCCAAGCCATCAAAGATGAAGTCATCGGTTCCGCCAGCGGTGATTTTACCTATGGTAACGTCGGTAATCTGGCCGTGAAGGAAATGCTGGCCTATGGATCGACTTACGGTGCCCGGGCGGCCATTCACAACACCGGCGGCATCCGCGCCGCCATCAGCCAGGGCACGGTCACTTATGGCGATGTCTATAAATCATTGCCATTCGACAACGATCTGATCGTGCTTGAATTGACGGGAACGCAACTGAAGACTTGGTTAAGCCGCGGCATCTACGTCGCCGGTGTCAACAAGTCGACTTATGTCTTTTCCGACACGGGGACGGCCATCGTCAACAGCGCTGTCTACAAAATCATTACGATAAGTTACTTATCCGAAAACACCTCTTCTTATCCTCATGACGTTACTAGCGAATACAATACGTACGCCTACGCCCGCGATCTCGTCGCCGCCAAATGGCGGACGGCCGGCACGCTAAATCCGGCCAATTATTGAGGTAATAATATGAAAGCAATCCGATTGTCGTTCATCAGTTTGGCGCTTGTCGCCTTATTATCGGGATGTGCGTCTTCCTCTTTCGACACATCAAGCCAAGCGACAGGCAGTTACGCCACTTCGCAATACGAAATCGTCCCCGACGGAGACTGGCCGACTAGCCCTCTTAACGAGGTGACGACGCTCGATTTCTACTCCATCAACGATTTCCATGGAGCGGTAGCCTATAACCCATCAAGTTACGAGCTGGGCATCAACCGTTTAGCCACGTATTTCGACGTAAAGAAGGGACTCAATCCCGACGGAACCGTTATCCTCGCGGCCGGGGACATATGGCAAGGATCGGCCGACAGCAATATCACCCATGGCCGTTTGGTCACCGACGCCATGAACTTGATTGGCTTCGACGCCATGGCCATCGGCAATCACGAATTCGATTGGGGCGAAGATACGATCAGATCCAATCGCGACCGATCGGATTTCCCGCTTTTGTCGAGCAATATATTCGATCGGCGCAGCGGTCAACTGGCCGACTTCGCCTTACCTTACACCTTAATCGATCGCAGCGGCGTTCGCATCGGCATCATCGGCACGATCGGGGCGACGCTCGAAAGTTCGATTTTGACTTCGAACGTCATGAACTTTGATTTCGTCCCGATGCGACCGCTCGTCGAATCGGGAGCGGCGTATTTGCGAACCCTCGGGGCCAAAGCCATCGTCTTGCTCAATCATAACGGAGAAGTCGATAGCGGCGTCCTTGACGACGTCGACGTCGTGTTCAACGCCCACACACATGAAAATTATAAATACCTGACCAGCGGCACGCCCGTGCTCCAGGCCAGTTATAACGGTAAGGCCGTCGGCCATGTCCGCATGACGTATACCGCTTCGAGCGACCAGCTGGAACTAGTCAGCTATACCGTCGATTCCTCATTGATCGGCCAATCGCTTGCAGAGCAAGAAGGCATGAAATCGCTGTATGACGGATATCTGGACACCGAAATCAACGTCATCAAAAACGAAGTGCTCGGCACGGCCACAGCCTCATTTTCAAAAGCGCAGCTTGGCAATTTGGCGGTAGCCGAAATGCTCGCCTATGGTGCCACGATGGGCGCCGTGGCCGCATTCCATAACATCGGTGGCGTCCGCGACACGATTTCATCGGGCACGGTCACCTACGGCGACATCTACAAAGTATTTCCGTTCGATAACGAACTGATGATCGTCGAGGTCAGCGGCACGCAGCTGAAATGGTGGCTCAACCAAGACAACTACGTCGCCGGGGCCAACCCTACTTCGAATACGGTCGGGGGCACGGCCATCAAAGACAGCCAAACTTATAAGATCATCGCCATCAACTATCTGACCGAGAAACATATTACGTCCACCGATCAATATCCGCATAATCTCAACACGGCGGTCAATACTTTCCAATACGTGCGCGAACTTATCAAAGCCAAATGGCAAAGCGTCGGTTCGCTGAATCCGTCAAACTATAATTGATTAGAGCGCACCTATGTTAAACTCCATCAAACTCCGCTTGTCGGTTTTGCTCATCATCGCCGGTTTAGGCATCTTGACCATCCTGTTATCGGCCCCGTTTTTGGAAACGCTGAACGGTTTTTTGGCGATTCAGATGCATCCGTCGATATTAATTACCGACTATCTTGGCGTCGGGGGTTTTGCCGGCACGCTTCTTAACGTTTGGATCACGACATGGATTTCGATTTTCGCCTTGCGGCTCATTAAAGCGAAGTTTTCCGGTGTGGCGCTGGCAGGCGTTTTAACAATTGCCGGCTTCGCCTTCTTTGGCAAAAACGTGTGGAACTTCCTGCCGGTTTGGCTCGGATTTTTCCTATATGCCAAAATAAAAAGACAGCCGCTATCGCAGTATACGGGCACGTTTTTGTTTTCGACCGGCATCGCCCCATTGACCAGTTTCATTGCTTTTGGGATACCGGGCTTGGCCCTTTGGATTAGTTTGCCGGCGGGCATCCTTGCCGGAATCATCGCCGGCTTTTTGACGCCGATGGTCGTTTCCATCGTGGGTAAATTCCATCAAGGATATAACCTTTACAATACCGGGTTTGGACTTGGTTTCATCGCACTGGCCTTTTCGGCCATTTTGCGGGCGTTTGGCGTTACGATCACTGTGGCTTCCACGGTCACCGATGCTTATCATGCGGTGCTATTTTGGTCGCTGTTGGCTATTTCCCTACTGACGATGCTGGGCGCTTTCTTGATCGACCGCCGTTTTTACCGGCAGTGGTTCCGCTTACTAAAGACACCAGGGAACCTCCCAAGCGATTACGTGAAGGAATTCGGGCTTCCCGCCGCGTTATTCAACATCGGTTCCTTGGGCGTTTTCAGCGTCATCGTCGCCGCACTATTGAATCTTCGTATATCTGGTCCGATGATCGGGGCGATGTTCACCTTAGTCGGCTTCGGCAGTTATGGCAAACACATCCATAACGCGACGCCGGTGATGGCCGGACTCTTGCTGGCATCGCTTATTCCCTCTTTTTCCATTACCAATCTCGGGCCCAGCATCGCCATTTTCTTTGTGACGGCGCTCGCGCCGGTGGCCGGAAAATTTGGAATCGTCTATGGCATATTGGCCGGATTCCTGCATCTATTGATTGCCCCGTACGCTCTTGCGTTTCAAGGCGGCTTTGATTTATACAACAATGGCTTCACTGCCGGTATTGTCGCCGGCATCGTCGTCGTTATCGCCCAAAACTTTCCGATTAATCTTGCCTTTAAGATCAAAAGAAAAACAAAAATGAACTAACGGCAGCCATCATCGTTGAAGTTAGTTCAAATTGTTATTAAATAGAATATTAAAATCTGATTATTTAGCTGGTTTTTCTTCGACGAGCCGGACACCTAACACACCAGGCACTTCTTCCATTAGGATGACTTCGATGCCGCCGGTGACGGTGGTGTCAATCAGCGAGCAGCCCACGCATGCTCCAAGCATGCTGATATAGACGATTCCATCGACGAACGAGTCGAATTGGACATCGCCGCCGTCGCGTAAAACGAAGGGGCGGATTTTGTCGATCGTGGCTTTGATTTGATCTTCAATCGTGAGCATATTTTTATTCCGTGGCTATTATAGCACCAAGGCGATTAAAAGAATGGCGCGACGATTATTTTTTCGGCAGCGGCAGCAGCATGCGCGTCTCGTTGCGGTAATCGGCAAAACCCGGTTTGATTTTGCTGAGGCGGTTTTCGGCCATCGGAATCGAAATGATCAAGAACATCAGCGTCATGGCGATCGGACCGAACACGAGATACCACATCGTCGGCAAAACGACGATGGCCATCGTGAATAGACCCCACCAAAACATGATTTCTCCTAAGTAGTTGGGATGACGGGAATATTTCCACAAGCCGACGCGGATGATCTCGCCGCGATTCTTGTTGGCGTTGCGGAATTTTTGCATCTGGATGTCGCTTACTAACTCTAAACCGACGCCGAAAAGACTGATCATCGCCCCGACAATCATCAGGGGAGAAAACGATGCCTGATTGATGAACACCATCAGAATCGGAATCAACGCGGCGAACACGAACAAAGTCGGCACCAAATGAATCCCAAAAAAATTCACGAGCGGATAAAACACGCCGCTTTTTTCTTTGAGATAGTCATAACGCCAATCCTGTTTCTTGATCGTCTTGAAGGTGTACATCCAGTTACCGGTCAACCGCAGCGACCATACGGCGATGACGCAGTTGATGAAGATGACCGCAAGCGAATAATCACCGTAGCCGAACATGTACAGCAATCCGTATAGAAGCGGGATTACGCTCCAGTACGGGTCGTACATCGAGGCGTTATTGACGAATAGCGAAATCATGTAAATGAAGATGGTCATTCCGACATCGGCGAGGAAAATCGCCAGTAAAGGTCCGTATCCGATGTCCCGGAAATATTGGTAGATGAATAAACCGACAATCGTCGCCATCACGTAGCTCACGAAGACGAATAGAAAAGCATACAACCGTTTGTAATCGAATTTCTTTTTCATATAGGCTCCTATTTTATGTATGTTCCGTTGAATGCCAAGACATCGCCAGGGGCGCTTGTTTTCGCGGTTGATAGGACATAGACACGGACATTGCCGGCACCCGATAGATTTATGGTCAGCGAGCCGCCGTCAGAAACGGTTTTGGTGTCGCCGGTGACGGCGTCGACATAAGTTCCGCCCGGAAGATTGGTGAACGTCGCCCCGCCGCTGACGGCCACGAGGGCAAAGCTATCGACGGTGCCGGATGTGAAACGTCGTTTATACGCCAAACCGCCCGTGACGTTATCAGTCGAATATTGGCCTTTTTGAAGCGCCGGTATCGCGCGACGAAGAATGTTCAAAGCTCGAATGTGCTTGGCCAATGGATGGTTGAGTGTCGTGGCGATGGCGCCGGTGGCGTTATTGTATTGTCCAAAGTCGGTCACGTTCAGAGAACCTTCGATGTGGTTTCCGAAATAAGCGCGGCCCGTTTCCGCCAGCGGGCGCTGCGGTCCGACGTCGATCGGGGCGCCCTTCATGAACTGGATTTCGCTTCCGTAGTAGATCGTGGGGATGCCGCGGAAGGTGAACATGAGCGAAAGATTTTGCGCCCACACCGATTCGTCTTGGTTGAAGCGCTGGCCTTCGGGAGCCCCATCGGGGGCATAATCATGGGAATCGACGTAAGTGATGTTGGTCGTCGCGTCGTTATACCACTGGTCGCCGCCTTTGGCGACGTTGAAGGCATCGTAGGCGTTAAGGAAGTTCCAATGCATCGGGAAGTCGATCATCGCCATGCCCGAGTTGCGGGAATAATCGACGGTGCGATATTCGTTTCCGGATAGATAATGGTTGCCGCTTGTCGGCTGTGAGGAGACGTTATCATCGTTATCCTGGAAGTTCTGGTACACGCTGTCGACGCGTTCTTGCATCGTTGCCCACGGATATGATTTGGTCTCTTTCCAAGTATAAAATGGTGTCGAAATGGCTGGAATGTTCGTGTTCCAAACCTGGCGGTAGCGCGAGGCCAGTTCGCCGAAGATGAAGAAGTCGTCGCCGCCGCGGTTTTTAAACGCCGGCAGGAATTCTTTGTTGAACACGAGGCGCGATATGTGCTTGACCGTATCGACGCGGAAAGCATCGACGCCCATGTCGATGTAGCGGTTATAAGCATCGATGAGGTAACGCGTCACATAAGGATTTTCGGTATTCAAGTCGACGCAATCGCCGGCTATTTGTCCCGTTTGAACGGTATAGCCTTCCCAAGACAGACTCTTTTCGTGATGGTAGATGTTACGGATGTCATTACTATCTTCTTTCATCGCGCTGATGCGGGCGCTGTATTGCTGGCCGCCGTCCATGTTCCCATAACTGTCAGGCAGTACTTTATACGGATCGGTTTTGATTAAATTGGCGACGGTATCCGCTTGCCGGTAGTCTTTGGCGAATACCGGGAAGATGTTCTTTTCCCCAAAGTTGCCGGTATGGTTCAACACGATGTCCTGGACGATCTTCATGCCTTTGGCATGGGCGGCGTCAATCAGGTCTTGGAATGTCGCTCCAGCCGATTCCAGCCGCGGATCTATCTGCGTGAAATCGAGGGCGTGATAACCGTGATAATCGTATCCGGAGGCGTTTTCGACGACTGGCGTAATCCAGATTGCCGAGAAGCCGAGCGCCTTGATGTAGTCGAGCTTTTGAATCAGCCCGGCAAAATCGCCGCGCCAAGCGGGATCGCTACTGGGGTTATTGGCGGCGCTGTCGTCCCAGCAATGGACGTTATTGCCGCTATCGCCGTCATAAAAACGAGCCGTCATGATGAAATAGATCGTTTCCTCGCGAAAATCGCTGCGACCGAAGCTATTTGTTTTCGGTTTGAAATTGGTGAGTTTGCCGTCGGCAAACCACCATTCGCCGTTAGTCAGCGTCACTTCGCTGCCCTCGACGCCGTTGATCGTGAGTTTAGCTTTTAACGAGGCCGCCGGCCCGATCGTGTACCGATACCAGTAATCGCGTTCGCGCACCATCGTAATCGCGCCGCTTGAAGAGGCGCCGCTCGGAAGGACGTTATAATAATTGATGCGGGCATCGCTTGCAGGTGATTTGGCATGGATGGTGACAAGTGGCGTCTTATCGTAATCCGGCGTCTCGATCGTGGCCGGATCTTGGCTGTACCAGCGATTGGTATACCACCATTCCCCGGTCGTTCGCGACAAGTCGGCTGTCTGAGTACCTTTGCTGTTATTGAAGATGAGATTGATGTAAGTGACGTTCGGGAACACTTTTGTGTACCAGCCGGCTTCCGTGTCGAAAACCATCGCTTCGCCAGGCCAGGCCGACGATGCCGTTCCGCTTGGCTGCGAACCCCAATAATAAATATAGGCCGGATCATAATCGCCAAGATAGTGGACGGTGATGCCGGTTTCGGTTTCGGCAATGGCTTTGATCGAGCCATGGTAAGAAACCACGAGCATCAATGCAGTCAGTCCGAGCGCATACCAGGTTTTTTTCATCAGTCACCTCTTAACTATGTTTAATGATAACAAAAAAAAAGCGAATCAAGAATTTTATTTGTTCATAGCGACGCGATATTTTTTTATATGGTTGCCACACGATGGCGACTCTTCTATAATTCAACTAGCAAACCATGAGAAAACAATTCTTATTCCTGCTATCCATCAGTTCCTTGATCGCATTGACCGGCTGCGGCGTCTCGTTACCGTTATCCAGCGTTTCTTCGGAGACGACCGGAATGAGCTTATCTTCCGCGGACTTGACTTCGGTTTCCGATACAAGCGTGTTCAGCTATGACAGCGAAACTTCCCATGTCCAATACACCATCACTTTCGTCACTAACGCCACGGCCAGTCTTGATCCGCTTGTAACCTCGCTGATCGAAACGATGCCCATGGTCGAAAACGGAACCTTGACGCTCGAAGGATGGTATTTCGATTCGGCTTTGACCGAGAAAGCCAACTTCCCTTTATTCGTCGATCACGATATGACGCTTTACGCCCATTGGGTCGAGGTATCGCCCGGCTTCATCTATAAGCCAAGTTTGGACGGACTATCCTATGTCGTCGAATCGTATGTCGGTAACGGAACCAACCTAACGATTGCCGGCACTTATAACGGCAAGCCGGTGACTGAAATAGGGGAATACCTGTTTTACAATAACGAAGCGATCACCGCGGTCAATCTTCCCCCACAGCTGACACGCATCGGCATGGCCGCTTTCAAAAATGCGACAAGTCTGACGACAATCAGGTTTCCCGACGGCGTGACCGACATCGGCACCGACGCCTTCAGCGGCTGTTCGAGTCTCGCCACGATTACTTTTTCTTCATCGCTAGTCACGATCGGAAATAACGCTTTCGATTTTTGCAATGCGCTCACGTCGATCGACCTACCCTCAACGCTAACCGAAATCCGGTCTCGCTCGTTTGGATCGACCGGATTAGTAACCGTGATCCTTCGTGGTGTAACGCCGCCGCTACGCTTCGCCAATTCGTTTGAAGACACGCCGCCGAACATGACTTACCGTGTACCAGAAGCCGCCGTCAATATCTACAAATCACACGCGGACTGGACTGCCTTTTCAAGTCAAATCGTCGGCTACTGAATTTTAATTACATTGCAAAAAGCCATTGGTTTCCAATTTAGGCTCCAAGTAATACAATAATAATATTCAAATTAAACAAAAACGACCGCGGTTCGGTCGTCGTTTGCAGTCATGTCATGTTA